>ENA-OPDO01000023-OPDO01000023.1-human-gut-metagenome-genome-assembly--contig:-NODE-23-length-40809-cov-3.092825_pt1 | contig 40809 bp, 36 predicted proteins | sample MGYA00241626_ERZ501515 | MGnify/ENA primary metagenome ERZ501515 (study PRJEB25962, sample SAMEA2042431) | human gut metagenome | biome: human gut; feature: human-associated habitat; material: faeces...
CGGACGGCGGCGACGGCGGCAACGGCGGCGACGTGGTGTTTGTCGCGGACAAAGAGATGAACACGCTCATAGATTTCAAATTTCAGAAATTTTACCGCGCGCAGAACGGCGGCGACGGCGAGGCGAAGAATTGCACGGGCAAATCCGCGCCCAATCTCGTCATAAAAGTGCCCGTCGGCACAGTGATTCGCGACACGGAAAGCGGAAAGGTCATTGCCGACCTCTTTGACGACGGCGAAACTTTCGTCGCTCTCAAAGGCGGCAGAGGCGGCAAGGGCAACAACCGTTTTGCACACGCAAGACGTCAAGCGCCGTCTTTCTCGCAACTCGGCGAAACCACCGACGAACATCAGGTTACGCTCGAACTCAAAACCATTGCGGACGTAGGTCTCGTAGGCTTCCCGAACGTCGGCAAGTCCACGCTTTTGTCCGTGCTTACGAGTGCGAAACCCAAAATCGCAAACTATCACTTTACCACAATCAATCCCAATCTCGGCGTAGTGCAGATGTACGACGACAGTTTCGTCATAGCGGATATACCGGGGCTTATCGAGGGCGCAAGCGAGGGCGCGGGGCTCGGACACTATTTCCTTCGCCACATCGAAAGAGTGCGCCTCATCGTGCATATCGTTGACATCAGCGGCAGCGAGGGCAGAGACCCCATCGACGATTACAACAAAATCAACGCCGAACTTGCAACTTACAGCGAAAAACTCGCTTCCATTCCGCAACTCGTCGTTGCAGGCAAAGCGGATTTGCTCACCGACCGCTCGGAAATCGAAAAGTTTGAAAAAGCAATCGGCAAAAAGGTTTTCGTCGTATCTTCCGTCACGCACGAAGGACTTGACGAACTTCTTTCCGCAATGAAGCAGCAAATCGAGCAACTTCCGCCCCCTCAACGTATTCAGCGTGACGAAACATTTGAACTCGAGCCCAAATCCGACCAGAAATTCACCGTATCACGCCTTCCCGACGGCTCGTTCTTCGTCGACGGCGGACTTGTCGATTTTCTCATTCAAAACGTCACCATTTCGTCCCAAGATTCATTCGCCTTCTTCCAAAAGGTCCTCAAAGACCGCGGTGTAATTGCCGAATTGAAAAAGAAAGGTATGAAAGAGGGGGATATAGTGGTTATCGGCGACCTTGAATTTGAATGGGTTGATTAAACGCAACCACAGAGCGAATAACTGCGTCAGAGCCGCGCTTCGACAACTCATTTACTATTAGTAAATTAGGGTTGCCGAAAGTGCGGCTCTTTCTTGTTCTTCATCTCTGTGGATTGTGTTTAATCCACCCATTCATAACTATACCATTAATTTCTTATCCTATTTATCACTATCAAAGTTACCGCTTACAAACTATATAACTAATTTCCTTTAATTTCTCACAACCAAAGCAACAAAAAAAGCACCTTGCTCGCAAGGCGCTTTTGTAATAACTTTTTTATTTATTATTTGTACTCCTGAACAAACTTCTTGAAGAAGCCGACGCATTCTTCGATGGATTTTATATCCACGTTTTCGTTCGAGGCGTGCATACCGCCGAGTTGGTCGAACGAGAGGGCGCAAGGCGTGCAACGTATCGCGTTGGTCGAAATCTGTTGCAACACTCTGCAATCCGTTCCGCCGAACATAAGATAGGGCACGACTGCCACGTCGGGGTACACTTCGTTGAGTGCTTTTTTGTACATCTGATAGCCTTCGCCGTTGATGTCGATCATAGGCGACGCTTCGCGAGATTGCAAAACTTCCACTTCGAGGTCGTATTTCTTTGCGAGCTTACGCAGTTTGTTGAAGCAATCTTCGCTCTTATCGGTGGGCGCAAAGCGCAAGTTTGCCACAACCCAAGCGTCTTGCGGAATCACGTTCGGGGCGGACGCGCCGCTCGACATCGTAAACACCATAGTGGTTGCAAACATCGAGTTGCCGTATGCCGCATTGATCTTCGGTGCGAGTTTGGACACCCACCAGCCCGTAAGACCTATCGTCTTGCAGAACACTTTGAGAGGGGAAGCCAGCGCGTCGCCGAGTCCGTAAATCATTGCTTTTGCCGCTTTGGACATCTTGGGCTTGAAAACGGTGTGATGTTCGCAGTAGTTCACAAACGCCGCAAGTCTTGCAATGGGCGTATGTTTCGGCGGTTGCGAACTGTGTCCGCCTTTGCCGTGCGCGATAAACTTTACGTCGGCGTATCCTTTTTCCAAAATGCCGACCGCCGCAACGTCTTTTTTCATAAGGCTGAAAGCCTTTTTTATGATTGCGCCGCCTTCGTCAACGACGAGGAATGGGGTTATGCCTTGCGATTTGAACCAGTCGCGCGCCATAGAAGCGCCGGGGCCCGACGTTTCTTCGTTGTCGCTGTAACTCAAATATACGTCTTGTTCGGGCACGAAGCCTTGCTCGATGAGTTCGTCAACGGCTTGAATGGTGGTAAAGAGGGTGTTTTTGCAGTCCATTGCGCCTCTGCCGTACACTTTGCCGTCAACGACGGTTGCGCTGAACGGGGGATATTTCCAATCGCCGCCGACTGCGGGAACGACGTCTTGGTGCGCCATAAGCACGAGCGGACGAGCGGAAGATTTGCCGCGCCACTTGTAAAGAAGTACGTCGCCGCCGACTTCGATTTTCTCGCAAGTTTGTTTGACGTGGGGAAATTCCTCGTCGAGAAACTTGTGGAAAGCCTCGAAGTATTCGTGACCGCTATTTGTGACGGTGGGGCATTGAATGAGTTTTACAAAACTGTCAACGTATCCGTTTTGGTTTTTCATATAGCACCTCGCAACTAATGATAATATATTATACAACGATTGTATGAAATAAACAAGAACAAAATCAAACGAATTAGCGACAGGTGTTAGATTTGTATAAAATGGCGGTATGGAAATACCGCCTACGGGCACTCAAAATCAACCTTGCAAAAGCGTGAACGCTTATTTTTTTCATATATCCGCCGCTATCGGTATGCGAGCATTCCTCTATCGGCAGATATATGAAAAAACAACCTTACGGTTGTTTGCAAGGTTGTTTTTTCGTTGGTGCCGGCGGTCGGACTCGAACCGACACGGATGATTAGTCCACAGGATTTTGAGTCCAGCGCGTCTGCCAGTTTCACCACGCCGGCGCAAGATTGAATATACCATAAATCAATCATTCTTGCAACTGATTTTTATTTTTTTGTTTTTGCAATTCGTATTTTTTTGCTTCTAAGCGCGTTTTCGTAGGTTTTTTTTTCGCAAACAAAATATTTGCAACGGTTTTACACGAAATTTACCAAGTGTTCCAAGAGAATTTTTACGCCCATAAGGACGAGAATCGTGCCGCTACGTAGGGCAAGATACATTGTAAAATACGCTCGACCGGATATGAAAAACGGACTTGAATTTCAAGTCCGTTTTCGTAAAGTCGGTAATTTTGAAAGATTCAGATTTGCGGCGCGAGAACGGGACGTTTTGCGCTTTGTCCGAGCGCGAGTTCCTTTGTCGAGAGTTTGTAGAGTGCGGCGACGGGAAGTGCGCAAACGAATGTTGCAAGGCAACCGCCGAGTTCGTAGGGAATGTCGGAAAGGAAGTATGCGCCGAACGGCACTTTCCAGATAAGCACGGTTGCCACGACATAGACCCAGAAATACAAGAGTTCGGAAAGCGCGGCGAGTGCGGCGTAAGAAATTACGCTCATATCCTCGTGTTTACGGTTGAAAACCTTGTAGCAAACGAGGGGCATAGAATAGCCGATTGCGACGGTGAGAAGCCACCATTGAACTCTGTAAAGTTCGGACGGAAACCACGCAATGCAACTTAGTTCGAAAATAATCGAATAAACGATTATCATAACCGCGTTTTTTGCAGGATTCATACAAGCGGCGCAAATCACCAAAATAGGGAATACGACGTTTGCAAACGGAATTTCCAAAATAAACTGGTCGTAGCACATAATGCCGAGCAACGTGAACATTGCGACCCAGCCTTTTAGTCCGTTCGTTCTTGCCAAGCGTTCAGCTCTTTGTAAAGAAATACCTTTCATTTTGACACCTTTGGGGGTTAATACAGCCACCCTTGATATACTATCACCAAAACTTTGAGGTCGTCAAGCGTTCCCGCCGTTTCGTCCTCGCCGAACAAAGTTTGGAAGTTGGCGCACTGCGCGTACTTTCCGTCCGCGGCAACGTAGACTGTTTCAAGGTCGTAATTAGTGCCGTTTTCAAGTGTCACGTCGTGGAACATATAATAGCGATGCTGTGATAGTCTAAACGTTATTTTGTCGTTTCTATCTGCAAAAAACTTGACTATTGATTCATACACGGTGTTGCCGTAGCAAGGGATTTGCCATTCGCAAATCAAATCTCCGTCAAGGGTTGAGTGTGCAAACATATCGCCGTCGGAAACTTCAGTGCCATTTCCGGGCATGCGTAATTGCAACGTGAAATATTGCTGTTTGCCGTCCACAATGGCATAGCCGGGATTGCTTTGCGTGCCGTCGCTGCCCCAAACTTTGTTGCAAGCAACAAGAGTGCACGCAGATAGCATAACCAGCGCAACGGCAACGAGAAATAGTGTTTTTTTTGCAAATCTTGTCATAGTTTTATTCTATAATTAAAGGCTTATCACTGCAAGGTCTTTCGAATATACACCGATGGGTGTCGGAGCGTCTGAACCTTCGACTTTTGCAATATAGGAGATAGCAACAGCCATATCCAAGTTGTTTGAAATGATATACTTGCCGTTTTCGTCTTTTTTGAGTGATTCTCTCCAAAGAGTGACGACATTGTAAACTTGACCGTCTTTTTCTTCTATATGGTGTTGGCACTCATCGCCTTTGCAAACCTCCGAATGGTAGACCTCTTTGACGTAGTGCTCCATATCGATTCCGTTCATAAAACCGTAAAGCAAGCCGTATTGAGGCGCAACGCCTGCCTTTGAGCCTAAGTCGTGGTTGTACCAGTTGCAAAGCCTGTCCATATTTATCATTTCGTCAAGAGGTTGCCCCCAGCCGTCAGTGTAGGGGAAGTACCCCTGCATTGTTTTTTCAAACTTTACGTCGTATGCGGTTTCTTTTCTCAAGATTGCGCCAACGAGAGGACGACCGGAGAATCCGACCCAGTTTGGCGTTCCTCCGTCTTTTTTGAAGTTTCCGTTATCGTCTTTTTCATAATATGAGAGCATAAATTTCAGGCTTTGAGGAACAGTGCTTGCAAGGTCGAATCCAAGGTTTGTTGCCGTGAGCACGCATACGTTGTATGAGCCGTATCCAAATGCCACTTGTGTTACCGGCAAGCAGGCTTTCCAAAGAGGAATAAGTTTTGCTTTAAGGTCGGAAAGTTGTTGGGACTTGTTTGGCGAGGCGTCTATTGCCTCAAAGTCGATTGCTTTATATGCTGCAAGGAAAGCTGCATGACCATTAGTATTGCCGGTTGCACTTGCAACGATTTTCAAAAGTTCTACAAAATCGTCATAACTAAAACGATTTGCTGAAGTTGAACTTGGAAGAGAATTGAGTGAGTTTAATCCTGTGAATCCAAGGTTTGATTGAGTGATTTTTCTGCCCTTAAAATCGTATGATGTCGAGCCGTTGGCGATAAAGGCGTCGATTCGAATCAAATATTCCTTTACAGCATCGAAATACAGGCTGTAAGTCGTATCGATGTTGTTCGATTCATTGCACCATTGTTGATATTGGTTATATATCAAACTCCAACTATAAAGGAAGTCAAGAATGCCGTACCAACCGGAAAGTCCTGCCTCGGACGAAGGAAAGAGAGAGTCGTCGATTTTGCCGTCCTTGACAATGCCGTTTATCATATTGAGATAATTTTTGAATTGCATCACAATCTCGCTGTTGTAGAAGTTGCCTTTGACGTATCGCAGATAGAGAAGAGGCACTCTTGATTGAGTAGTCTTTGATGTGAGAATCGATTTTTTGAAAGTATCGCTTTCAATATAAGTTTTTAGCGTGCCTTTCAATTCGTTAGCGAGTTGGTCGAATCTGTCCCATTTTCCGATGATGTTCATATTGCGAGTGGGAACAAACGTGTTTTCGACAAGCGTGTCGCCCTCATACCAGCCTGCAAACACATATCCTTCGCGTGCGTCAGGCGTTGGCAAAGTGTAACTTTCGCCATCTTTGACAATGACCGTTTGCACTTGACCGTTTTGGGTGAGCGTAAGCGTATATTGCTTTGGGTTGCACGCGACGAGCGCAATCGTAAGCACGAGCGCAAGCACGAGAGCCAAACACAAAATCTTCGTGTTTCTGTTTTTCATAGGTTATTCTCCTTTTTTAAATTTTTGCTATGCCATCGCATAACTCAAATTTGGTTTTTTTTTAAGAATCTAACCGCCTGCTTTTACTGTTTTACGCTTTCGGCAAGGTGAAAATCAAAGTGCTTTCGTGCAAATTTTCGGTGTTAAACAAACAAAAAAACGCACCTATGGCGCATTCCCTCATTGCGTGCGTGTAGGGCAAATCGGGAACGCGTTTTTGCCTTGACGACGCTCAAATACGGCAGACTTACTGACTTATGAAAAAACGCGCGGATAAATACTGCGGTGTCTTTCAAATACAGCAATGGCGGTTGTTCGGGAATCGAACCCGAAGTCCAAATCTACTCAGTATAACAACTTTTCAAACCGTATCTTATTCAGTTAAGATTATAATAGCATCAAATTTTGATTTTGTAAAGGCGTTGTGCATCCTTGAATTTTGCTTCCGCCTTAAGTTTTTTTGACATATTATAATAACTTTTTTTGCAATTCGATTGCATATGGTTAATGCTCGAATTGCGAGTTGTAGAGATTCGCGTAGAATCCGCCTTTTTCGAGCAGTTCCTCGTGCGTGCCTTTTTCGATGACGTTGCCCTTGTTCATAACGAGGATAACGTCGGCGTTTTTGATTGTGGAAAGACGGTGCGCGACGATAAACGACGTTTTGTTTTGCATAAGTTTTTCAAACGCTTGCTGAATCTTGATTTCGGTGCGGGTGTCGATTGAACTCGTTGCTTCGTCGAGGATGAGCATAGGCGGGTGAGTGAGCATAACTCTTGCGATGCAGAGAAGTTGCTTTTGACCTTGCGAGATATTGCCGCCGTCGTCGTCGAGAACGGTGTCGTAGCCGTTTTCGAGGTGAGTGACGAAGTTGTGAATATGCGCCGCTTTTGCCGCTTCGATAATTTCCTCGTCGGTTGCGGACGGATTGCCGTAGGCAATGTTTTCTCTCACCGTGCCTTTTTTGAGCCAAGTGTCTTGCAAAACCATACCGTAACTCAATCTGAGCGATTTTCTCGTCACTTCGGTTATATCCTTGCCCTCGACTTCGATTTTGCCGCTGTCGGGGTCGTAAAAGCGCATAAGAAGGTTTATGAGGGTGGTTTTGCCGCAGCCCGTAGGTCCGACGATAGCCACGCGTTGTCCGCTCTTAACGTTGAGCGAGAAGCCTTGAATGAGCGGCTTGTCTTGAACGTAAGAGAAGTACACGTCGTCGATGTTTATGTTTCCGTGCGCGTCGGTCAAGTCCTCGAATCTCTCGTCGGAAGATTGATTTTGGGCTTCCAAGAGGTCGAAAACTCTGCTTGCCGCGGCGGTTGCGCCTTGGAGTTCTGTCACGACGCCCGTGATTTCGTTGAACGGCTTTGTGTACTGCGTGGCGTAGGAAAGCACGCACGAGAGCGCGCCGACGGAAAGTGCGCCGATTCCAGGCACGACGCCGCCTTTTATCACCAAATACACGCCCAAAACGCACACGACAACGTATATAACGTTGTTGACAAATCTCGTGCAGGGATTGACCATTGCAGAGTAGAACGCCGCGTTTTGCCCCCAAACTTTCAAATCGCCGTTGATTGTTGCAAATCTGTCCTCTGCGCGTTTTTCATAGCCGAACAGTTTGACAACGCGTTGATTTGAAAGCATTTCGGTGACGAGTCCCGAAAGTTCGCCGCGCTTTTTAGCCTGCATAGCGAACATATTGTGACAACCTTTTGCGATAAAGTACGCAACGAACAGCGACAGAGGGGTGAGACACACCACCACGAGCGCAATGAGCCAGTTGTACCAAAGCATAAACGCGAGCGTGCCGATAATGGTCACGATTCCGTTGAAAAGTTGCGAGAAACCTTGTATGAGTCCGTCGGAAATCTGGTCCACGTCGTTGCCCACTCTCGACATAATGTCGCCGTGCGAGTTGGAATCGACGTAGGAAAGCGGCACGTCGTTGAGTTTGGCGTACGCGCTCGAACGAAGGTCGCGGATAGTGCGGAAAGAAGCGAAGTTTATGCACAGCGACGCAAGGTATTGAAACACGAGCACGCAAGCGATAAGACCTGCCAAAATGCCCGCATTTTTGAGGATTACGCCGAAGTCGACGTTGTTTTCGGCAATGATGTAGTCCACAGTCTTGCCGATTACGACGGGCGCGAGAAGGGTGGCGGCGATTTGAAGCGCGGAAAGCACGAGCGCAAGTATAATGACGGGCACGTACGGGCGCGCGTATTTAAGCAACTTTTTGATTGCCGCAAAGTCGGTTCTGTTTTTTTGCACTGTATTCGAGGGAGTCTTTTTCATTTGTTTTCTTCCCCCTTGTTTTGCGAAAGACATATTTCTTTATAGACGTCGCAGGATTTTATAAGGTCGTCGTGAGTGCCGATTCCCACGATTTTGCCCTCGTCGAGCACGACGATGACGTCGCAGTATTTTATGCTCGTGGCGCGTTGGGAAACGACCACGGTTGTAAGTCCTTTTTCGAGACGCAAATGCGACAAAGCCTTGCGAAGTTTCGCGTCGGTTGCAAAGTCGAGAGCGGACGACGAGTCGTCCAAAATGAGAATATCGGGGTTCGATACCAACGCTCTGGCGATAGTGAGACGTTGACGTTGACCGCCCGAAAGGTTCTTTCCGCCTTGCGAAATCCGCGTGTTCAAACCTTCTTTCAAAGCGTTTACGAACTCGGCGGATTGCGACGTTTCGAGCGCGTTTTTAATATCCTCGTCGGTTGCGTTTTCGTTTGCCCAAAGCAAATTGTCCTTTACGCTGCCTTCGAACAAAACCGCCTTTTGCGGCGCGACGCCGAAAATTTGACGAAGTTGCGCGTCGGTGTAATCTTTGACGTTTTCGCCGTAGATTTTCACCTCGCCCGACGTTGCGTCGTACAGCCTCGACATAAGCGAAACGAGGGTGGTTTTGCCGCTGCCCGTGCCGCCCAAAATGCCCACGCTGTCGCCTTTTTGCACGGTTAGATTCACGTTTTTGAGGAACGATTCGCCGTTTTGAGCGTATGCGAACGAAACGTCGTTCATCTCGATTGCGGGTGCGGATTCGTCCATAATCGCGCCGCTTCCTTCCTGCATAGATGACGTGACGTCGAACACCTCGTTTATTCTCGCCGCAGAAGCCGAAGCCTTCGTGAAAGTGACGAGCAGGTTTGCAAACACTATGAGCGCGTTGAGGATTTGAGTCATATAGTTGACGAGCGCGATAATCTCGCCTTGCGTGAGGTCGCCCATATACACGTTTTTGCCGCCGAAATACAAAATCGCGATGACGGCAAGGTTAAGCACCGAATAGGTGAGAGGATTGAGAAGCGCACTCACAGCGCTGACCTTTATCGAGGTTTGCGAAAGGGATTGCGCCGCGTCGTCGAATATGCGTTTTTCTCTTTCTTCCGCGCCGAAGGCTCTGACGACTCTCGCGCCCGAAAGGTTTTCTTTGGTGAGTCTCGACACGTCGTCGAGTTTGGATTGAACGTCCTTGTACTTGGGCATAGTGGTGAGCATAATGATTGCCAAAAGCACTGCAATCACCAAAGCCGCCGCCACGAAAATCAAAGAGAGTTTAAGGTCGATGAGCATTGCCATAACGATTGCGCCCACCGCGATGAACGGGGCGCGAAGCACGAGGCGAATGAACATAGCGACCGCTTGTTGCGCCTGATTCACGTCTGACGTAAGACGAGTTATGAGCGACGTGGTTGAAAACTTGTCGAGTTCGGAATAGGAAAACGTGTTTATGTGCGAGTAGAGGTCTCGACGAAGATTCGTTCCGAATCCGAGTGAAGCGCGGGATGCGAAAAACTGCGCGGTGAGCGAGAACGCAAGCCCGAACACGCCGAGCGCGAGTATAATCGATCCGCCGTAAATCAAGCCCGAAAAGTCGCCGTTTCTGCCCATAGGAATGGCGTTGTCGATAATCCACGCGACCACGACCGGCGTAAAGAGTTCGAACATCGCTTCTATGAGTTTGAAAAACGGACCGAACACGGTTTTGAGCCTATAACCTTTCAGGTATTTTAGAAGTTTGAGCATTGTCTTTCGATATTATTGCCTTGTTTGTATTCGAGTATAAATTTTAGCACAGTTTACGTTCAACCGCAAGCGAGAGGATGTATAACATTTCCTTAACGCCCGAAAAATCGGATTTATACGATTTTTGCCGCATTTCGTCGCTATTTGTAAAAAAACGTACGTTTGTTAAGTATGTCGTATTGACTTTTTCAATGTGAATTATTATAATTATTTGTATAAAAAACACAGAGGTGTAAAAATGAGCATTTGGCACGACGTTGACCCTCAACGCATCACGCCCACGGACTTCCTTGCTTGCATAGAAATTTCCAAAGGCAGCAAAAATAAATACGAACTCGACAAAGCGACGGGTTCGCTGATTCTGGACAGAGTTTTGTATACGTCTACGCACTATCCCGCAAACTACGGTTTTATTCCTCGCACTTACAGCGAGGACAACGACCCGCTCGACGTACTCGTGCTTTGTTCCGAGCCTATCGTCCCGCTTGCGCTGGTAAGGTGCTATCCGATAGGCGTTATGATGATGCAAGACAGCGGCGAGATGGATTACAAAATCATTGCGATTCCGTTCAAAGATCCCACTTGGAACACTTACAAGGAAATCGAGGAACTGCCTGCGCATATTATGGAAGAAATGTCGCACTTTTTCAGAGTTTACAAGCAACTCGAAGGCAAGCAAACCACCGTTTTCCAAGTCAAAAACAGAGAGTTTGCCGAACTTATCATCAAGGATAATCTCGAATCTTACAAAAAGAAATTCAACGTAAAATAACTTTTTCATTCGAGGTAATAGGGTAAATAGAATATGAAATACGATTGTATCGTCATCGGCGGCGGTATAATAGGTTGCGCGGTGCTTGACAGACTCGCACGCCGCAATCTCAAAGTTTTGCTTTTGGAAAAGCAAGACGACGTCGCCTCTTTTTCAACAAGAGCCAACAGCGGAATCGTGCACGCAGGTTATGATTGCGAGCCGAATACGTTAAAGGCTCTCTTTAACGTCAAAGGAAACGCGCTTGTATGGCGCGACGCACAAGAACTCGACGTTCCGTGCCTCAAATGCGGCTCTATCGTGGTTGCCACGAAAGAACAGTACGACGGCATTTTGAAACTCGAACGAAAGGCAAAAGCCAACGGCGTTCAAGTGGAAGTTTGGGATAGGGAAAAGACCCTTGCTTTCGAGCCTCATATCTCGGACGATATAGAGTATTCGCTCTATGCGCCGAGCGCGGGTATCGTTTCGCCTTATCAACTTTGCATAGCGTACGCCGACAGAGCGGTCCTCAACGGCGCGCAAATCTTGCTCGAAAAAGAAGTTATAGCAATAGAGAATAAAGACGGCGAGTATATAGTAAATACCAACGACGGCGAATACGCCGCAAAATACGTCGTCAACTGCGCGGGCGCACACGGCGCGCATATAAACGACCTTGCGGGCGCAGAGCATTACGAAACTACTTACAGACGAGGCGATTATTTCGTTCTCGACAACACGGAAAGAAAGAACGTAAACACCGTTATCTTCCAACTTCCCACCGCGCTCGGCAAAGGCGTACTCGTTGCGCCGACGGCTGACGGAAACGTCATATACGGACCGACCGCAATAGACACGACGGACGACGACGATACGGCTTCCTCGCTCGATTCTCTCGACCTTTTGAGACGTAGCGTTCCGCTCTCGTATAAATGCCCCGCGTTCAATAAGTGCATAAGAGTGTATTCGGGACTTCGCACCATAATAGGTCACGACTTCGTAATAGGCGAGTCCAAACTCAAAAAGAACTTTGTTATGGCAATAGGCATTTGCTCGCCGGGACTTACTTCCGCGCCCGCCATTGCAGAGTATATCGACGAACAAATCGCAAATATGTCGAATGCGCCTCTCAAAGACGAGTATGTCACCGTTATGCCAAAGCATAAGAGATTGCTCGAACTTAGCGAGGACGAACTCAATTCGCTCATAAAGGGCGACGAAGCGTGGGGCAGAATCGTTTGCCGTTGCGAAAAGGTTACGGAAGCGGAAATCGTGGAAGCAATCCATTCGCCGCTTCAAGCGTACACCGTGGACGCGGTCAAACGCCGCACGAGAGCGGGTATGGGCAGATGTCAAGGCGGCTTCTGCGGTCCGAGAGTTATGGAAATCATATCGAGAGAACTCAACATTCCTCTCGACAAAGTCAGAAAAGGCGGCGGCGAGGATTCTCAAATTGCCGTATGCAGAGTAAAGGAGGTGCAAAGATGAGCGCACTTTCATACGACGTTGTAATTATCGGCGGCGGCCCTGCAGGTATGGCGGCGGCTCTCGCTTCCCGCAAGCAAGGCGCAAAAACACTCATTCTCGAACGTGACGTACGTCTGGGCGGCATACTCAATCAGTGCATACACCAAGGCTTCGGACTTCATTATTTCGGCGAGGAAATGACGGGACCCGAATATGCGGACAGATTTCGCAAGATGGTCGAGGCGGAAGACATCGACGTTATGCTTGAAAGTATGGTGCTTTCCCTTGACGAAAACAAGGAAGTATGCGTGCTTTCTCCGACGCAAGGCTATTGCAAAATCAAGGCGGGCGCAATCGTGCTTGCTATGGGTTGCAGAGAACGCACCGCGGGCGCAATCGCGCTTCCAGGCACTCGCCCCGCAGGCATATATACCGCAGGTATGGCGCAAAAGATTTGCAACCTCGACGGCTATCTCGTGGGCAAGGACGTAGTTATTCTCGGAAGCGGCGACATCGGACTCATTATGGCGCGCCGTATGACGACAGAGGGCGCAAACGTCAAACTTGTGCTCGAACTTATGCCGTATTCGAGCGGACTCAAGCGTAACATCGTTCAGTGCCTCGACGACTACAATATTCCCATTAAGTACAGCCACACGATCACGAGAGTGGAGGGCAAACCGCGTATGACGGGGCTTTGGTACGCACCCGTAGGCGCGGACAGAAAACCCGACCTTTCAAAAGAGCAGTACGTTGCGTGCGACACGCTTTTGCTTTCCGTCGGTCTTATCCCCGAAAACGATTTGCTAAGCGGCACTAACGTCGAAATGAGCAGAATCACAAACGGCGCGGTCGTTGACGAAAACAGAATGACGAGCGTTGAGGGCATATTCTCTTGCGGAAACGTTCTTCACGTTCACGACCTTGTGGACAACGTATCTCACGAGGCGGAAACGGCAGGCGAGTGCGCGGCGAAATACGCTTTGGGCAAATCCGAAAAACTCGGCGAAAGAGTCAACGTCGTTGCAAAGGACGGCGTAAGATACGCGCTTCCGCAAATTCTCAACAAGGGCGAAGGAAAAGTGCAAATCTTTTTCAGAGTCGGCGACGTGTACAAAAACTGCAAACTTGTCGTCGAAAGCGACGGAAACGTCCTTGCAAGCAAAAAATGTATGGTTCTTGCCCCGGGTGAAATGGGCAACGTGATTATAGACAAATCCGCCGTTACGGGCGACGTCGTCGTGAGGTTGGAAAAATGAATACTATTTGCATAATGTGCCCTATGGGCTGTCCTCTTACAATCGAAGAAATAAACGGTGAAGTCGTCGTTTCGGGCAACACTTGCAAAAGAGGCGCGATGTACGGAAAAGAGGAATACACGCACCCAAAAAGATGCGTTACAACTCTCGTCGAAATGAGGTCGGGCGGCGTGGCTTCTTGCAAAACGTCAACCACCGTTCCCAAAGAACGTATATTCGACGTGGTGAATTTTATCGGTAAACTCAGAGCCCCCGACGACGTCAAAATCGGTGACGTAGTCGCAAAAGACGTTCTCGGCTTGGGTGCGGACGTAGTTATCACGGGAAGAAAATAATATCTCAAACGGACTTTTTACACGATATTTTCGGTATTAAAGTCCGTTTTTGCTTATAATTTACTTTGATGAAGGTCAATTAGATTCCGCATATTCGATTGACTTTCAAAGCGCGAAAGAAGAAAACTATGAGGATAAAAGGCAGACGCATATTCAATTACAGACCTATGCTGTTTTTCGCTTTGACTCTCGCACTCGGCATAATTATCGCCGAAGCGTGTTACGGTTTGAGCGTATGGGCGTTTCTTTCTCTGCTTTTCGTTTTTCTTTTGTCATTCGCGCTCGTTCTCGCTTTCAAAAAGTCGAGAAAACTCTTTTACATTCCGCTTGCGCTAATCGTCGGTTTCGTTGCGATGTCCGCTACGAATTTGCAATATAATTCGATAAAATTGAATAATTATTCAGGCGAGATAACCGCAAAAGTCAATAGCGAAATAGTTTACAGCGGCAAATATTATACTTTCGACGCCGCCGAAATTTACGTTGACGGCAACAAAGTCAAATACGAGGCGAGAGTGTACGCTTATCTCGACGATTTGAACTTTTCCGTCGGCGACACCGTGGTTTTGACGGGAAAATTGCGCTATTATTCTCACGAAAAATTCGACAATTACTATCCTCGCAAAATATCGAGCGGTCAACGCTATTCGATAACCGCGTATTCGGCGTACAAAGTTTCGGGCGGCAAATTGAGTTTCCCCGACAATCTGCAAGTGCGCATAAAGAAAATATTGCGCCAAAATCTCGACGACAAAACCGCTTCCATAGTTCAAGCGCTCGTGCTCGGCGACAAATCGGGCATAGATTCAAACCTTTACGACGACATCAAATCAGGCGGACTCGCTCACGTCCTTGCGGTCAGCGGTCTGCATGTTTCAACGCTCGCCACCGCGATTTATTTCGTGCTCAAAAAGTTGAAAGTCAATCCCAAAGCGAGTTTTGGCATAGTGCTTGTCGCAACGTTTTTCTATTCTATGCTTTGCTCGTTCACGGCGTCGTCGCTTCGCGCGGTGATTATGAGCGGCGTGTATATGTTCTCGTCGGCGTTCTCGAAAAAGAAAGACGACGTTTCGTCAATATCTCTCGCCGCAATCGTAATCATTATGGTTCGTCCCGCCGACTTATTCGACATCGGATTTTTGCTTTCGTTTGCGTCCGTTTTCGGCATATTCATTTTCGACAGACCGTTTGAAAGGGCAGGACTTAAACTCGTCGAAAAGATAAGCCCAAAACGCAAAATCGGCACGAATTTCGCAAAAGTCTGCGCATTGTCTTTTGCGACGAATTTGTTTACTTATCCGCTCGTTGCGTACTTTTTCGGCGAAGTGCCGACTTTGTTCGTGCTATCAAATTTCTTGATTCTTCCGTACATAATGGCGTTTTACGTCATCGCGCTCATACTCGTCACCCTTGCCACGATAACGGGTTTCGGCGGACTCGTTTTGCCGCTCAAATATCTGCTCGTGCCGTTCAGATTGTTCGTCGGACTTGTCGGAAGCGTAAGTTTTTCGACGATAACCGTATCTGCAGACATAATCACGGTCGTTGCGCTCATCGTGCTTATGGTGTTCGTTTCGAGATTCGTATTTCTCGACAGAGTGAAGAAAACGCGAGGCGCGTGCCTTATCCTTTGTGCCGCAATGGTTTTGCGTTCGATGCTCATTGCTTTTGCTTAATTTCTTATTAGCCTATTCCGTTTTTGCTCGATGTCGTGTTTGGCTAATATTTTGCCGTTTCCGCTTGCACTTGATTTTGAATTGGCACAAAGATTGCTTTTGTCACGAAATGCGTTTAAGTTTGAAAAAAATGATATTTTTTGTTCGCTTTTTTTTGCTTTTTTTTGTACGTTTTTTCTACTGTTTTTCGTTGTTTTTGCATATCCTAATATCGTAAAAACGCAATATTTTTCCGCATTTTTCGCTCTTTTTGACGACAAAAAGGGGGATTTGGCGGAAAAAAAGAAAAATGTATTGCGCTTGCGCACGTTATGTGTTAAGATAATTATGTTTATAAAACTCTGATGAGGGAGTGAAAATTATGCAAGACTTCAAACTCGGCCCGCTCGACGGCGCCGCCGCATTGATCGTCATCGTCGTTGCAATCGTTGCAGCGCTTGCTCTCGTTGCCGTTTTCGTGGTCAACATCGTCAAAGCCGTTAAGGAACGCAACGACCAAAAAGAAGACCAAGCCGAAAACGAATTTTTTGCCGAATACGGCGTTACGGGCGAGGAATTGCGCCTCAATCAAAAAATCGCACAAAAACGTCAGGAACTTCTCGGACTTTTGCGTAAAAAGAAAGTCAAAACCGCAAAGACCGCCGAGCCTATCCCTGAACCAGTCGTTCAAGACGAGCCCGTTGTGACGGAAGAACCGATAGCGGAAGAACCCGTGCAAGAGCCTGTTCCCGAACCGGTCGTTCAAGAGGAAGTTAAGGAAGAACCTGCACCCGTCGAAGAACCCGTAAAAGAAGAACCCGTCAAGGAAGAAGTTAAAGTCGAGCCCGTTCAAGAGCCTGTCGTAGAGCCTGTCAAGGAAGAACCGATAAAGGAAGAACCTAAGGTCGAACCCGCACAAGAACCTATTCCCGAACCCGTCGTTCAAGAGGAAGTCAAACAAGAACCCGCACCCGTCGAAGAACCCAAGAAACAAGGCGTTGCTAAACCCGCCGCAAAGAAAGTCGTCAAGAAAAAACCCGACGACTGGTCGAAGTACGACGGTACGTACGAGGGGTATTATTACGACCCCGAAGACGCCTGCTATTATGAAGGTACGCCTTCTGCCGCGCTTGCAAAGAAACTCGCCGCAAAAGAAGCGGAACTCGAAGCTCTCAACGCAAACAAGGACAAGAAAGTCGTCATCAAGAAAGTTGCGCCGCCGTTTGCTGCGCTCAAGACGCCCAAGAATAAACGTCAAGCACCCAAGCCTGTCGCAGGTTTCGACGAAGCGGTTATCTATGGCAAATACGTCATCGAACACGTCGACAAAGAGGACGGCACGCAAGAGTGGTTCTACACGCTCTACGACGCAAGCGGAAACAACATCTACGAAAGTTCCAACTACACCACGCAAGCATACTGCGAGCGCGCAATCAACCGTTTCAAATCTCACGCTATCATCGGCACTTACACGATCGAAGCGGCAGACGGCAAATTCTTCTTCGTGCTTAAACGTAAGACGTACGTCCACAAAGGATCGCCGCAAAATACGTTTGAAGAAGCAAACAGCCATATGAGAGAAATCAAGAACTTTGCGCAAACGGACATCGTAAGAGTTCAATAACAAAGCAAAGAGCGCAACGGACAAACCGTTGCGCTTTTCATATCTGCGATATTGAGAGGTATAGCACTGCAAATATTATTACGCAGATAATATTGCTAACAAATAAAAGGATAAAAGCATATATGGATTTTTCGGTTTTGAAAAAGAATCTCGAAGCGCACGGCTTTCAAGTTTCGACGTTTGAAACGGCAAAGGAAGCAAGCGAGTATCTAAACAGTCAAATAGACGGCAAAAGCATAGGTTTCGGCGGAAGCGTAACGCTCGACCAAATGAACGTTTTGAAACTGCTTGAAACGCACAATAAGGTGCTTTATCGTTTCGACAATCCCGACGGCAAAACGCCCGTCGAGGTAATGAAAGAATCGCTTACGGCAGACGTATTCCTAACAAGTGCGAACGGCGTTGCCGAAACGGGCGAAATCATCAACATCGACGGCAACTGTAACAGAGTGGCAGGCGAGTTGTACGGACATCAAAAGGTGTATATAATAATCGGCAAAAACAAAATCGTGCCCGATTTTGAAAGTGCGTTGTGGCGAGCAAGAAATATTGCCGCGCCGAAGAATGCCGTCAGACTTCACAAAAACACGCCTTGCGCCGCAAACGGCGGCAACAAATGCTACGATTGTTCGAGTCCCGAACGCATTTGCAAAGCCTTGACCGTGCTTTGGCGCAAGCCCACGAATTGTCCATACGAAGTGCTTATCGTCAACGAAGAATTGGGGTATTGATTGAATCAATTAATAATGAATAATGAATAATTAATAATTAATAATCGAGGGTGGGCGTTGCCCACACTCAAATGAATTTGTACATCGCACCATTCAAAAAGGCACTCAAAGAGTGCCTTTTGTGTTACCGGTGCTATTTGCTTACGCAAATAATTTATCGTTGCTTGTGCAAGCGATTACTTTGTAAGTCCTTCCTGAACTGCAACTGCGCAAGCAACGCTTGCACCGACCATCGGGTTGTTGCCCATACCGATAAGACCCATCATTTCGACGTGTGCGGGAACGGATGAAGAACCTGCAAATTGTGCGTCGGAGTGCATTCTGCCCATTGTGTCGGTCATACCGTAGGACGCAGGACCTGCCGCCATATTGTCGGGGTGAAGCGTACGACCCGTGCCGCCACCGGATGCAACAGAGAAGTACTTTTTGCCGTTGTCAACGCACCATTTCTTGTAAGTGCCTGCGACGGGGTGTTGGAAACGAGTTGGGTTGGTTGAGTTGCCGGTGATGGAAACGTCAACGTCTTCAAGACGCATAATCGCAACGCCTTCGGTGACATCGTCTGCGCCGTAAACTCTGACTGCCGCGCGTTCGCCGTTGGAATATGCGGTTTCTTTGACAACTTTGACTTCGCCGGTGAAGTAGTCCATCTTGGTTTGGACGTAAGTGAAGCCGTTGATACGAGAAATGATAAACGCCGCGTCTTTGCCGAGTCCGTTGAGGATGACTTTGAGGGGAGTTTTTCTCACTTTGTTAGCGGTTCTTGCAATGCCGATTGCGCCTTCTGCCGCCGCGAATGATTCGTGACCTGCGAGGAAAGCGAAGCACTTTGTGCTTTCTCTAAGAAGCATTGCTGCGAGGTTGCCGTGTCCGAGACCGACTTTGCGTTGTTCTGCGACCGAGCCGGGGATGCAGAATGATTGCAGTCCTTCGCCGATGGCTTCTGCAGCGTCAGCGGCGTTTACGCAGTTCTTTTTGATTGCGATTGCGCAACCGACGGTGTATGCCCAAACTGCGTTTTCAAAGCAGATGGGTTGAATGCCTTTGACGATAGCGTTGCAGTCAACGCCTTTTTCGAGGCAGATGGCTCTTGCGTCTTCGAGGTCTTTGATACCGTAGTTTGCAAGCACGCCGTTGATTTTGTCTATTCTTCTTTCATAACCTTCAAATGTTACACTCATTGTTTCGTCCTCCGATTATTCTTGACGCGGATCAATCCACTTAACAGCGCCGTCTTCTGCTTTATATCTGCCGTATGTGCCGGTGCATTTTGCAAGCGCTTCGTTTGCGTCGACGCCTTTCTTGATCATATCCATAAACACGCCGAGTTTGCAGAATTGATAACCGATGATTTCGTTGTTTGCGTCGAGAGCGACTTTGGTGACGTAACCTTCGGCCATTTCGAGATAACGAGGTCCTTTTGACACGGTGGAGTACATCGTGCCGATTTGGCTGCGATGACCTTTGCCGAGGTCTTCGAGTCCTGCGCCGATGACAAGACCGCCTTCCGAGAATGCGGATTGCGTTCTGCCGTATACGATTTGCAAGAAAAGTTCACGCATAGCGGTGTTGATAGCGTCGCATACGAGGTCGGTGTTGAGTGCTTCGAGAATGGTTTTGCCGGTGAGGATTTCAGCCGCCATAGCCGCAGAGTGGGTCATACCCGAGCAACCGATAGTTTCGACGAGAGCCTCTTGGATAACGCCGTCTTTGACGTTGAGGGTGAGTTTGCACGCGCCTTGTTGAGGTGCGCACCAACCGATACCGTGAGTAAGACCGCTGATGTCCTTGATTTCTCTTGCTTGCACCCATTTACCTTCTTCGGGGATAGGGGCGGGACCGTGATTTGGACCCTTTGCAACGCAACACATGTTTTCGACTTCACTTGAATATTGCATAGATAATAGCCTCCAAAAAGAGTGTTTTTATATTATTATCGACATTTTAACATATTGATATTATTTTATCAAGAAAATATAATAAAATCGCTTCGACGAATTGCAAATTCGATATATTTCCGCATTGTTTTTGTGCGAAAAACAATTTGCAAACTCGCCTTAAAACGGTTATACGAAGATTTCGACTTTCGCTTTCAGAACGTAGTGCCGTTTGAGATAATCGGATAAAACACGACTAAGTTCGAACGAAAGCGCGCGATTAGGACAATACGTCACGCATTTCAGACAGCGTATGCAATTTTTGTTCGTAATCCCGTTTTTTATGGCGTTTGCAGGACATATTTCGCCGCATTTTCCGCAGTCGGTGCAAGAGTCGGCTTTAATTATTTTCACACCTATTCTGCTACGCAACGACGGCATAAAATTTGCAAAAACGTTCTTTCTCGCTTTCGGTATCTTTACGCAATCCATAGCATTAGATTGCTTGATTTTGGTTATAAGCGGCTTCAAACTCGCTTTGTCGAAGCCGTCGTTTACGTCGAGATACGAGTGTCTGCACGGAACGTATGCGGCGGCAACGATTTTTGCTTTTACAATCTTTTCGCACTCTTTAAGCACGTTGCCGTGCGATATTCTGCCGTAAGTCGCAATAAGCGCGATTTTCTCGCATTCCAACGTTTCGAGAAAGCGTTTCACGGGCTTCGGAATATTTTGACAGTACACGGGAAAAACCACGACCGCAGTTTCCGTACGGTCGGGTGTGTCTTTGAATATTTCTTTAAGTGGAAAATCGAGTTCTTGCGCGATATGCGTCGCAACTTCTTTCGTGTTTCCGCTTCCGCTGAAATAGTAAACTACGTTCATTTTTCGTCGAGATATTCGTGAATAAAACGGCACTCGGGCAGTTCTTCGAGAGTGAATCCGAGCGAGTTTTTCATTTCCGTTATCGTTTCTTCTCTCGTTCTTCCGCAGTTTTTGCTCGAAAGCGAAATTTCGAGGGCAGAGAACGGTATCGTTTTGCTTTGACAGTTGTAGAAACGTATGAATTGCGAGCGGTCTTTGCATCTTTCGATTTTGCAACTCGTATGCAACGCTTTTTCGTTTGCGTCTGGCGCAACCCAGCCGCATTCTTTGACCAAAATATCTTTTACGGCGTTCCAATCGTACTTTCCGCCGCAAATTTCGTCGAAATCGAGATGTACGAAAGCGGGAATATTGCCCGTCATAGACGAACGTCTGATTGCTCGTTTAAGCGGTGGCAAAAATTCGGGCACTTCGTGCAACGCTTTGGTGACGTTGGTCACCAACTCGTTTTGGTATCCGCTGAGTTTTACGAGCGGATTGCCGTAGGCAAGTTGTTTTACGGTCATAAGCGATTGAATCTGACCTTGTTTGATAGGCGGTCGCAGAGTAAAAACTCGCGTTAGGTTGAACAAAAATGTCAAAAACGGCATATCTGCGAATTTATACGCGATTGTCGGTGCCATATGATTGTAATAAAGTCCGAGCATTTGCACGGGCTCGTTGCCTGCAATAAAGTACGGAATTTTGTTGTCTACCATTTCGGGATAGAACAAAACGTATGCAAGTGAAGGACACGCGCAAGTGTTGCTCGCAAGTTCGTAGAGTTTTGCGTAAAACTTTTTCAAATCGGCGTTGCTCACTCTGCGCACGACGAATTCTACGGTTTCAAAGTGCTTTTTCGCATTTTCTATGCTTTGTTTTGCGCCGTCGGATATGTAGGGAATTTCCCACGTCAGCGCAAGTACGCGCAGTTTTTTCACCTTTGCCAGATAGTAGAGCAAAAACGTGGAATCCTTGCCGCCCGTATAAAAAACCGCAACGTCGAATCTCGATTTTTTAGAGCGCGGAATATCGTCGATAATCGGCAAAATGCTTTTCAGATTCTTTGCTTTTTCCGCCGTCTGACACATAGGACATCTGCCTTGCTCGTCAAATTCGAGACCGGGTATTATAAAATCGTTCGCAACGCAGTTGGTGCAGAATCTCGCTTCATCGAGGCTTTTTGGAGTTTCTCTCAAATTGCGCTCATCAACCACTTGTTCGTCGACGAGTTTTCCGAGTGTTTTTATATCTTCGCTCGATAAATCGCAGGGCAATTTCTCGATAATTTTGCGTTGCTTTTCGATTATTTTGACTTTATTTTTGAAAAGTTTATTGCGCAATCCGTAGTATACGAGATTCTTCCCTTCGATTTTCCACCTGTTTTGCAAACAATACATAATCATATCCTCTCGATTTGATAAAATTATTATAAAATTTTATATATTATATGTCAATGCGGTTTTTTCATCGTGCGTTTTTTCGGCGGTATAAAACGCACCAACCGCCGCTTGCCTTTCGATAAGAAAATTTTTAGATATTTTAGATACCTAAAATGATTTCAAAAGGTTAGAATGTCGATTTTTCAAATCAAGCCGTCTGCTTGATTTTTTGAGTATGGTTTGCCTTTTCAAAAACAAGTTGCCAAACCTCAAAAGCGGTGTTACAATCGAAATACTAAATAATATTAAAGGAATTTATATTATGTCACAAAACGTTATCGACCAACTTCGCGAACGCGGATTGGTTAAACAAGTGGTTTTTGAAGAAGACCTCAAAAAGTTGCTCGACGAAGGTCCTCAATCCTTCTACATCGGCTTCGATCCGACGGCGGACAGTCTTCACGTCGGTCATTTTATGCAAATGATAGTCGCAAAGCGTTTGCAAGACGCAGGCCATCGTCCCATCATTCTTATCGGTGGCGGTACTGCAATGGTAGGCGACCCGTCGGGACGTACGGATATGCGCTCGATGATGACCAAAGAGACCATTCAGCACAACGTTGATTGCTTCAAGAAGCAAATGGCGAAATTCGTGCGTTTCGAGGGCGAAAACGCGGCGATTCTCGTCAACAATGCCGACTGGCTTCTCGACCTCAATTACATCGATTTCTTGCGCGAAGTCGGCGCAAACTTCTCGGTGAACCGTATGCTTACCGCAGAATGCTACAAGCAACGCCTTGAAAAAGGACTTACGTTCCTCGAATTCAACTATATGCTTATGCAGTCCTACGACTTTTTGGTGCTCAACCGCAAGTACGGTTGCGTGCTTCAATGCGGCGGCGACGATCAATGGTCGAATATGCTTGCAGGCGCGGATCTCATTCGCAGAAAAGAGCAAAAAGACGCTTTTGCAATCACTTTCGGTTTGCTCACGACGTCGGAAGGCATAAAGATGGGCAAGACGGCAAAGGGCGCGGTTTGGCTCGATCCGAACAAGACCGCACCGTACGATTTCTTCCAATACTGGCGCAACATCGCGGACGCGGACGTCGAAAAGGTGTTCCGTTTCCTTACGTTCGTGCCGCTTGACGAAATCCAAGAACTCACTCGCTATAACGATGAGCGTATGAACAAGGCAAAAGAACGCCTTGCATACGAACTCACCAAGATGGTACACGGCGAAAAAGAAGCCGACGACGCACTTGCAAAGGCACGCGCGGCGTTTTCGGGCGATAGCGAGAATATGCCGAGCGCAACCATACCGCAAGGTATGACTTCCGTTGCGGACATTCTCGTCGCGGTCGCCAAAGTCCCGTCCAAAGGCGAGGCAAAACGCCTCATTCAAGGCGGTGGCATATCCGTCGACAATCAAAAAGTGACGGACATTATGGCGCAAATCAGCGACAGCCAGATTGCAAACGGTTTTGTCCTTCAAAAAGGCAAAAAGAATTTCTACAAGGTTACGGTAGAGTGAAATCTTATCGCTATATAGACGGTGAATACGAAGTGAAAATCGAGATTAAACGCTCGATTTTCATTGCCACCGTAAAAGGCGAACTCAACGCCGACGAAGCGGAAGATTTCGTCAAATCCGTGCGTAAAAAGTATCCCGACGCCACGCATAACTGCTATGCGTACGTCGGCGACGAACTCGGAAACGTCACGAGATTCAGCGACGACGGCGAGCCGTCGGGTACAGCGGGACAGCCTATACTCGACGTGCTTCGCAAGCAGAATATCGTCAAAACGGCAATCGTCGTGACGAGATATTTCGGCGGAATCAAACTCGGCGCGGGCGGACTTGTCGGCGCGTATTCTCAAACGGCGGCAGAAGCCGTAAAGTCGGGCAAAATATCTCAAAAAGCGGAGAGTGCGCTTGTCGAGATTCGCGCGGATTATCCAACTCACGCAATCGTCGAAAAATATTTTCGCAAAAGCGGCGTTTTGATTGACGATGTAACCTACGATAACGACGTGACGAGCAAAGTTTACGTTGCGCTCGATGAAAAAAACGCGTTTATCGAAGGCGTGAGTGAAGCCTCGCTCGGTCGTGCAAACGTCGTAGATACCGACGTTGTCTGCTTCAAAAAACTCGGTTAGAATGCCGAAAATTCAAATAATTTAACTTTTGGGTGCACTGTGTCTGATTATCCTCTTGACGAAGAAAGAGCCAAAAAGGCTTACGAAATGCTTGTGAAATATCTTGCGGGTTCTGCGCGTTCCGAACAAGAATGTAAGGACAAGTTGTACGACAAAGGCTTCCACAAAGACGAAGTGGATTTTGCTCTTTCCAAAGCGAAAAGTTACAGATACGTCGACGACGAGGAATATGTGCGCACGTTTTTGCTGTTCAACAAATCACGCTACGGCGCAAGAAAGATAATCTATAAACTCACAAACGAGAAAGGCGTGGATAAAAACATCGTCGAGAATATAGTTTTTGACGAAATCGACGACGATTTCGAACTCGAACTTGCCGAAAAAATGGCGAGAAAGTTTGTCAAAACAAAGAAAATCGAGGATAAATCGGATTCGCAAAAAGTCGGCGCACACCTTTTCCAAAAGGGTTTCGACTGGCGCATAATCAACAAAGTTATGGCAACGCTTTTCGACATTTACGAGGACTGAATATCGAACGTATTGCGTAAATCTAACGTTTGGATTGAGTTTTATTTGCCTAATTGACCCAAAATTCGTTATTTGCTTAAAAATCGAATTGCTTTCAAAACGAATATGCATTAATCCGAAAGTATTGAATTATCAACGAAAAAGCACGCAAAGCCGTGCTTTTTAAGTTTCAAAAAATCCCAGCGACACGAGCAACGCTTCGTTGACTCTTGTCATCATATTTAGAGGCAATTCGCCGATTTTTTCTTTCAAACGGCGTTTGTCGAGGGTGCGTATCTGTTCGAGAAGAACTACGGAATCCTTCGGTAAGCCGTATTTTCCCGCTTCGAGCGCAATGTGCGTAGGCAACTTTGCTTTGTCGAGTTGCGACGTCACCGCCGCGGCGATTATAGTCGGACTATATTTGTTGCCGACGTTGTTTTGTACGATGAGAACGGGGCGTACGCCCCCTTGCTCGCTTCCGACCACGGGGCTCAAATCGGCATAATACAAATCACCTCGTTTAACCATATCCATATCTCGCAGTATTATTGTCAACGCACTGCGATTTTATGCAATTAAATCCGATTGAGAAAGGGAACTTACCGGCTTAAACAACCGAATTTTCGTCTTTAAAACCGATTTTTTCGCCTTTGAAAACGTTTTTCCGTTTTTTTGAATCCATACTTTTGGCTTGAAAGACGAAAATATCTTTGTAATACCGAATTACCGTCAACAAGCGTGCCGTATGAGCATATATTGCACAATATCGATGCGTTGCTATGACATATTATGCCCGCGCGAGCGCAAATCGTGCGTAATTATGTCACTTAAATCGCAGTTCGAGAGGTAAAAGATGGTTGAAAAAGACAAAAATAATAAGAAAATCAAAATGGGCATCGTCGGCTACGGGAATCTCGGCAAAGCGTGCGAAAAAATCGCGCTGTCCGATGAAAATATAGAACTCGTCGGGATATTTTCGAGAAGAAGCGGCGTAAAATCGGATTTGGAAACTAAAGTATACTTGCAAGACGACATTTTCAAATTCGATATGGACGTTGTGCTGTTGTGCGTCGGCTCTCAAAGCGATTTGCAAGGCACGGCGGCGAAGATTGCGACAAAATTCAACACGATAGACAGTTTCGATACGCACGCCGAAATGGCAAAACACATCGATAGAATGTCGAAAATTGTATACGACAACGACAGATTGTGTTTTGTCGGCATAGGTTGGGACCCGGGGCTTTTCTCGCTTGTGCGCGCTTTGTTTTACGGCGTTATTTCGGACTTGAAATGCCAAACGTTTTGGGGCAAAGGCGTTTCGCAAGGACACAGCGAGGCGATACGGCGCATAAAAGGCGTCGTAAACGCAAAACAATACACAATTCCCAAAGAGTCTGCATTGCAACTCGCGCGTGAGGGCGTTGACAGGGATTTAACGCCGAGAGAAAAGCATTTGCGCGAGTGCTACGTCGTTGCCGAAAAAGACGCCAAAAAAGAGGAAATCGAGCGTAAAATCGTAAATATGCCCAATTATTTTGCACAGTACGATACGATAGTGCATTTTGTGGACGAAAAATATTTTGACGAGCATTGCGACGGCAATCGGCACGGCGGTTTCGTGCTTGCAAACGGCGTATTCGACGGTTTTAAGTCAAAAGCGGAATTTTCCTTGAATCTTGAAAGCAATCCGATTTTTACGGCGGGGGTGCTCGTTGCATACGCAAAAGCACTCGTAAAAGAGTACGAAAAAGGGCAAAGAGGGGTGAAAACAATTCTTGACGTGCCGATTGCCGACTTATTGCAAGGCGAATGGATTGACAAAGTGAAAAGGTTTGTTTAGACTAAATTATAAGAAAATAAAGATAAAACGGGCAAAACGGGGCGGTTTGACGCAAAAACGCCTCGTTTGCTTGCAAACGGACGAAAATGAAGAAATACGATTATATTTTATTCGACCTCGACGGAACGTTGACGGACAGCAAGCAAGGAATTGTAGAGTGTATAGCATACGCGCTCGACAAAGAGAATATACCATACACAAACGCAATTCTCGACAAAATGGTAGGTCCGCCGTTTAGAGTGTCTATGCGCGAATACTTCGGCTTAGAAATGCCCGAAATCGAAAAACTCATCGAGATATACAGAGGCGTGTACGAGGTTGACGGCTACAAGAAATGTAAGGTGTTCGACGGCGTGTACGAGATGTTGTCCGAACTTAAAAACGCAGGCAAAATTCTCGGCGTTGCGACAAGCAAACCCATCAAATTTACAAGACTTATAATGAGAGATTTCGACCTTGCAAAGTATTTCGATTTCGTCGGCGGTGCGTCGAGCGACGCAAGCAAGGAAGCAAAACGCGACGTCGTGAGAATGGTGCTCGACAATCTGAAAGTCGAGGACGAAAGCAAAGTCTTGATGGTGGGGGACAGACTATACGACATCGAAGGCGCGCACGCTGAAAACGTCGATTGCGCCGCAGTTCTTTACGGCTACGGAAGTAGAGAAGAATTTGAAGAATACAAAGCCGACTATATCCTCAACACTCCTGCCGACGTCGCAAAACTCGTTCTCGGTTAAATTGAAATTTGACGAGCGGCAGAGAATGATGGTAAAATCTTAAAAGAGTTGATTTTTAAGCGAAAATTGTTCTAAAAAACCGTGTTTTTTATAAAACATTGGATAAAAAACAAAGAAAAATCCTACTAAACAGTAGGGTTTTCTTTTTTAGCGTATTTAGACGTAAAAGTATTATAAAAATATCGATTTTTTGTAAAACATTGCGATTTTTGCCTCGTTTTTTAGAATTTTTCGATGACGGTAAAGTTGCAAATCGAGCGTTTGAACGACACTTTGTACTCGCCCTCACTCACCGTTTGTTTTTCACCGTCTTTGCAAAAATCGACGTCTGATTTTAAGTCGAGATGGGTTGAATAGGTTTTCTCGAAAATGATTTTGCCTTTCGATTTTTCCTTTTTCAATCCTATGAAAAACGCTCGGAAGAAGGGGAAAAACATTTCGATTTTTCCGAGCAGTCCGTTATGTTTGGGCGAGCGCACCGCAAGCAAATGACCGCTTGTGCCGTCTTGTTCGAACGCCTTGTTGAAGCGAAAGCCGAAGCACCTTGGCGACTTCAAAAACATAACGAGAGTGAATTCGCCCCCGTGGACGTGTTTACCGTTTTGTATGCACGCTTCGATTCTGTGCGGTTTGTATTCTTTGAGGATTTGCCAAACGTATGCGAGTATGCCGAATCTCTGTTTGTTTTTAACTTCCGACGTGTAGCCTATCGGGGTAAAAGAGCCTGCCGCGAAAACGTAGGCGAACACGTCGCCGTCGCAATCGACTGTTTGATACTTTCCGTCGCTCAAAACTTTTTCGCATACGCCGTAAACGACGGGTTTTGCGCTCGACTCGTAGTCGCTGCAACTAGGACAAACGCTTTTATGTTTTTCGTATCTTTGCGCTTTTGCCTTGTCGTTGAGAGTGCCGACGGGGAAGTAAAACAAATCTATCGGTTGTTTGCACACCTTTTCGAGCACCGAGCCGAGAGTTCCGTCGCCGCCGCACACCGCCACCGCCTCGAAGTCCTTAATCTCGCTTATTTCATCGTCGGGCAAGGTCTTTCTTGTGTAAAAGTAGCCGTTTCCGAGGCACTTTTCCACCTTTTCAAAGTTGATTTTCTTGCTTGTGCCGGCGTTTTTGTTGATGATAATCAAGCATCGTTTCATTTAATTCCTCGTTGCATTGTATTGACTTTTTCTATATTTTGTGCTTTTTGTCGAGATTTTATTGTTTACATAGTAATAAATCTTTGATATAATGAGGGAAATTATGAGCGCACGCTCGCATATGCGTGTGCATTTGGAGAACAGTATGGCAAAAAAACTCGGTCAAATCGATTTCAAAGAAGTTTGGACAATCCCCAACATTATCACGTACTTCCGCATTTTGTGCGTACCCGTATTCGTGACGTTGATGGCGCTTGGCGGCGTTCGCGACAGCAAATTGCTTTTCTACGTTGCTTTGGGCGTCTTTTTCCTTGCGTCGGGCAGCGATATGGTTGACGGCTGGATTGCGAGAAAGTTCAATATGCAAAGCGGCATCGGTATGGTGCTCGACCCCATTGCGGACAAACTTATGCACGTTTCGGTGCTTGCTTGTTTGTCCTTCTGCACGGGACTTACGCCGCTCGGCAAGAATCTCGTCGCAAACGGCACGCTCGACAATCCGTGGTTCGTACACTACGCGTTCGTGATTTTGATTTTCGCAAAAGAGTTTATACAAGCGATGATTGCGCTTTACGTCCTCAAAAAGGGCGCGACGGTCAAGGCGAACTGGCTGGGCAAGGTGTCCTCGTTCACCATATCCGTCGGCGTAATACTTGCGTTTTTCCACGACTACGTTCAATATGCCGACTGGGGCATTTTGGCGTGGGGTATCGCGATGAGTTACGGCGCGGCGTTCAGTTACCTTAAAGAAACGATGAAGCAAGTTAAACTCGTCAAAGAAGGCAAGATGGAAGCCGCAACTGCGGAATCCGTCAAGGCGGAAGACCAAAAAATCGTCCAAGAAAAGAAAGACGGCACATACGAAGGCTGAATTTCCAGATAAAAAACGACGCTTTCCGAGAGACTTTCGAGTTTCTCGGATTATTTTAATAATTTTGAATACAGTCGCGCCATAGCGGCGCAAGGAGATAAACAATATGCAGGATATGGACAAAACGTACAATCCGGAGTTTGAAAAACGCATATACGATATGTGGATGAAGGGCAAGTTCTTCGAAGCCCACACTAACCCCGAAAAAGAACCGTTCACGATTATGATGCCCCCGCCCAACATCACGGGACAACTTCATATGGGACACGCGCTTGACGAGACAATTCAGGATGTAATCGTCCGTTTCAAGAGAATGAGCGGCTACGAAACCCTTTGGATGCCGGGAACGGACCACGCCTCTATCGCAACCGAAGTCAAGGTTGTCGAAAAGTTGAAAAAAGAGGAAGGACTAAGCAAAAACGACGTCGGCAGAGAAGGATTTTTGAAGCGCGCTTGGGCGTGGAAAGAGCAGTACGGCGGCAGAATCGTCGAGCAACAAAAAGCGCTCGGCATTTCGTGCGACTGGTCGAAATCCGCTTTCACTATGGACGAAAACTGCTCGAACGCGGTTTTGGAAGCGTTTGTACGTTACTACAAAAAAGGCTTGATTTACAGAGGAAACCGCATAATCAACTGGTGTCCTCATTGCCACACCGCGCTCAGCGACGCAGAGGTCGAATACGAAGAACAACAATCCAACCTTTGGTATTACAAGTACCCCGTCGTGGGCGAGGACGACGCAATCGTCATTGCGACGACGCGCCCCGAAACCATGCTCGGCGACACGGCGGTTGCGGTCAATCCAAAAGACGAGAAGATGGCAAAATACGTCGGCAAACTCGTCAAACTTCCGCTTACCGACAGAGAAATCCCCGTCGTTGCGGACGATTATTGCGAAATCGGCTTCGGTACGGGCGCGGTTAAAATCACGCCCGCGCACGACCCCAACGACTTCGAACTCGGTTTGCGCCACAACTTGCCCGTAATTCAGGTTATCGGTGAGGACGGACTTATGAACGAAAACGCCGGCAAGTATAAGGGAATGGACAGACTCGCCGCAAGAAAGGCGATAGTCGAGGATTTGACCGCGCTCGGACTTATGGTGAAAATCGAGCCGTACGCGCACAACGTCGGCACTTGCTATCGTTGCGGCGAAACGGTGGAATCTCTCGTGTCCAAGCAATGGTTCGTCAAGATGAAGCCGCTTGCAGAGCCTGCAATCAAAGCGGTGCGTTCCAAAAAAACCGAGTTTATTCCCAAGAGATTTGAAAATACTTATTTCAACTGGATGGAAAACATCCGCGACTGGTGCATATCTCGTCAACTTTGGTGGGGACACAGAATCCCCGCGTACTACTGCGACGATTGCGGCGAAATGACGGTGTCGAAGACCAACGTGGACACTTGCCCCAAGTGCGGCGGACATCATATACATCAGGACGAGGACGTTCTCGACACGTGGTTCAGTTCCGCACTCTGGCCGTTCAGCACGCTCGGATACCCCAAAAAGACGAAGAATCTGAGTTATTTCTATCCCGGCAACGTGCTTGTCACGGGCTATGACATAATCTTCTTCTGGGTTGCGAGAATGATATTCAGCGGCATAGAGTTTATGGGCGAAGTTCCTTTCAGCGAAGTGCTTATACACGGACTCGTACGCGACGCGCAGGGCAGAAAGATGTCAAAGAGTTTGGGCAACGGCATCGACCCGCTCGAAATCATCGACAAATATGGCGCGGACGCATTGCGTTTCTCGCTCGCAACGGGCATAGCCCCCGGTAGCGACACGAGATTTACCGACGGCAAAATCGAGAGTTGCAGAAACTTCGTAAACAAACTCTGGAACGCGTCGAGATTCGTTATTATGAACATCAAAGACGACGACGATTTGACGCTTCCGTCGCGATTCAACGGCGCGGACAAGTGGATTCTCACTCGCCTAAACGACGTAATCAAGGAAGTTACGATAAACCTCAATAAGTATGAAATCGGGCTTGCGGCGGCAAGACTTTACGACTTCGTATGGAGCGAGTTCTGCGACTGGTATATCGAAATGAGCAAAACTATGCTTTATTCGGACGACAAGAAGCAACACAATCACGCAATCGCTATGCTTGCGTACGTTTTGGGCGAAATCCTCAAACTTTTGCATCCGTTCATACCGTTCGTCACCGAGGAAATCTACTCGAAATTCGCGCCGAAGGGTAGCGTATTGATGGTGCAAAGTTGGCCGTCGTACAACAAGCACAGAGTGTTCAGAAAGGAAGAAGCGCAGTTCGAGGGACTCAGAGAAATCATAAGTTCGATAAGAAACTTGCGCAACGAAATGAACGTCGCGCCGTCAAAGAAGATAAACGCGTACGTCATTGCCAAAGACCCCAAATTTATCGAGTCGGCAAGCGCGTATATCCAAAAACTCGCGGGCGTTAACGAAGTCAAACTCGTCGAGGACAGAAGCGGACTGGGCGCAAAGATGAGCGCAATCGTCACGCACGACGCGGAAATTCTCGTTCCTCTTGGCGAACTCATTGACGAGGATAAGGAAAAAGAGCGTATCAATCAAGAGATTGCGCAAACGATGCAAATCATTCAAAAGACGCAAGGACTTTTGGCGAACGCCGGATTCGTGTCCAAAGCGCCTCAAAAACTTATCGACAACGAGAAAGACAAACTCGAAAAGGCAAACGAGAAACTTGCAAAACTCAAAGACAAACTCGCAATGTTCGAGTAAGGGGGCAAGATGAGAGTCAAAAACAGCAATAATAGCAAAGCCTGCTTCAAGCAGACATGGAAATACTTTTTCGACAAGGGCGCGTATCTTATGCTTATGAGCGTCGCGCCTGCGTTGCTGTTGCCGTTTTTGCTCTCGCCGTCCTCGACGCTTTACTATCTTTTCGACTATGAAACGATAAATCCGTCAAATTTTGCGGATATGTACGTCGCAATGCGCGAGCTTCCGTTTTCATACTGGTATCTCGGGGTTATCGGACTTGCGCTTCTCGTGTTTTTCGTCGCGATTATGTACGGCGTTATCGACACGCATATGCGCATAGGAGTGTTTACGATTGCACCCGACAGAGTGAAAACGAGACTCAACTTCAATCTTTTGACTTCGCTTTTGTTCTGTTTGCTCGCGTTCTGCTCGTTCGAGATATTCAACTTGCTTGCGACCGTGCTGTACTATCTGTGGTGGGTGACGTTCAAGAGCAGGGTGACGTGGCTCGTGTTCTCGTCGCTTACGCTCATTCTAATGCAGTTTTCGATGATACTTATTATGTCGATAGTCATACTTTGGCCGCCGTACTGTCTGCATACGGGACTTCCGAAAAAAGCCGCGCTTCGCCAAGCGGTCCGAAGTATGTCGGGGCGGCTCGCAAACACGTTCTTCACGTTGCTTTTGTGTATTCTTCCCGTCGAAATATGTATGATAGTGACGGGCGCGCTCAAATGCGGCGTTATCGCGGAAGTACTTTTGGATGCGATTGCGTATTTATACGTCGTTCCGTTCTACATCACGCTTATGTACAATCTTTTCTACGAGGTCACGGGCACGGAACGTATGGACTTGGAAAAGAAGAAAGAAGATATTTGGTCAAAATAAAAACCGCAAAATCCGCAAATTCGGTTTTGCTAAAAAATATGAGGCAATGCCTCGGAGAAGTAATATGGAATTTAAGTATTCGTTATCCCTGTTGTTTTCAAATATGGGTCACGCGGCGAAGATCTTTTTGTGGATCGTAATATCGCTGGTGCTGTCGATTGCCATCGGCGCGGCGATAATTCTGCCGATATGGAACGCACTTGCGGCTGTCAGCGACGTAAACTCGTATGCTTTGGCAATAAAAGACAGCGTTGCGTCGGTGTGGGACGGCTCGTCCACCATACGCGGCGCAATCGGCGACGTGTTGCACTCGCTAAAAGGCGTGTTCGGAATATGCGCGCAAAACGTCGGAATCACCGTAGGACTCGTGTTCGCAGGGATTTTCGTCTATGCGCTTTACGGCTTTGTTTTCGGACTTTCGTACTACACGAACGCCGACATAATCAACAATCTTATGGCGTCGAATATGCGCTACGGATTTGCGAGTAATATGGCTCTCAACTTCAAAAAATGCTGCAAGTATTCGGCTGCGAGGATCACGGTAACCCTTCCCATCGACTTGATATTTGCCGCGTTGATGTTGTCGATTTTGTTCGGGCTTTTCGATTCGATATCGTTTTTCGTAATGCCCATACTGCTTGTTATCGGCATTTGCATATGTTCGTTGCGCGCCACGCTGTTGGCAGGGTGGTTGCCGAGAATGATTTTTCACCCCGAGGAAAGCGTATACACGAGTTTCACGAGAAGTTTGACCTATGTCAAGAGCAATGTCGGCGGACTTTTCAAATCTTATGCGGTGACGTTCACCATCGTGTATCTGTGCACCACCACGCTTGCAATACCCACGGGGGGACTTATGACTCTTATCTTACCGTCGATGTACTACTTTATGCTTCGTGCAATCGAACTTATCGGCTACTACAAGACCAAAGGATTGAGCTTCTATACCGACGCAACGACGGTTATCAATACGGTAGAGTACGGCTTCCGTGCCGAACAGCAATCGGACGACTACGATTACGAGTCTCAAGAAGGACGCCAGATAACCATGGACGAGTATGTCAAAGATAAATCGGACGAGGCCAACGAGGAATAAGAAAGATGTATTGCGCAAAGCCGCAATCGAAAGATAAAAAACAGAATCGCAAAAGACCTACGATAAAAGGACATTTTTAGGAGAGCGAAGTATGAAATTTAGGATGAATTTCGGCATAGTCAAAACGGTCATCGTCGCCGTAGTAATTTTGGGTGCGCTTGCAATCGGCGGACTCGATATTGCAATGATAGCGGGCGCAAAAGGCGTAACCACCCAACAGCCGGCTGTGGCGTGGGTATCCCTCGTTGCCGCGCTCGTCATAGCGACTGCCGCCGCGCTCGTGCTTTTCAACAGTTACTACGGATTCAAGGACGACAAAATAATTGCCGTTCTCGGCTTTTTCGTGGACAAAATCAAGTACGACGACGTCGTTTGCATAAAGCAAAACAGCATTACGCGCGAGATTTACGTCATCGTCAAAGGACAAAACGAACAAGACGGCGAGATGAGTTTCAAGGTGAATATCGCAACGGGCAAAATCGACGCTTTCATTCACGAAATGCGCAACCATATCGGCGAAGTCATCGTTGAAGTTTTCACACCCGAAAAGAAAGACAAAAACAAAAAATAAACTTCGATTTACCGAGTAAATCACAAATCGGATTACAAGTCGTATGCGCGTATGTATACGCGAAGATATGCGCAAAACGGCGTGAATAAATTGAAAAAATGATAGAACTTATAAACGAAGCAACCTATTATCTGAACGGCAAACTCGCTAGCGAGGAAGAATTAAAAGCGGCAGGCGTAAAGCCGAGCAGACAAGGCACGATTGCATATTCGGTGCTGTCATCGCACAACCTTTCGGGACGTGAGGACAAACTCAATATCCGCTTCGACGCAATGGCTTCGCACGACATAACCTACGTTGGCATAATTCAGTCGGCAAAGGCGAGCGGACTCAGCGTGTTTCCCGTTCCGTACGTTTTGACCAACTGTCACAACTCTCTTTGCGCGGTTGGCGGCACTATAAACGAGGACGACCACGTTTTCGGACTTTCTTGCGCAAAGAAGTACGGCGGAATCTACGTTCCCGCAAACGTTGCGGTTATTCACAGTTATATGCGAGAAATGTTTGCCGGTTGCGGCAAAATGATACTCGGAAGCGACTCGCACACACGCTACGGGGCAATCGGCACTATGGCGATAGGCGAGGGCGGACCCGAACTTGTCAAACAACTTTTGAAGCGTACATATGACATAGATTATCCGCGCGTCATAGCGGTATGCTTGAGTGGCAAAGTCCGCAAGGGCGTAGGCCCGCAAGACGTCGCGCTTGCCATAATCGGCAAAGTGTTCAAGAGCGGATTCGTCAAAAATTGCGTGCTCGAATTCGTGGGGGACGGCATATCCGAACTTCCGATGGAATTCAGAAACGGCATAGACGTTATGACTACCGAAAGCGCGTGCCTTTCGTCCATATGGTGCACCGACGAAAAGACGAGAGAATATCTTGAAACCTATCACAGAGAGAACGAATTTAAGCTTCTTGCGCCTCAAAACGGCGCTCGGTACGACGGCGGAATTTTGGTGGATTTGAGCAAAGTCGAGCCTATGATTGCACTTCCGTTCCACCCCTCGAACGTATATAAACTTGCGGACGTAATCGCAAATCCGTACGATATTTTGTCCGAAGTCGAAAAGGAAGGCAACAAACTTTTAGGCTTGAAAGAAGGCGCTTTCCGCCTTACCGACAAGATAAAAGACGGCAAAATCGTCGTATCGCAAGGCGTAATCGCAGGTTGCGCAGGCGGCACTTACGACAATATATCCCTTGCCGCAAATATACTTAAAAACAAGAGTGTGGGAAGCGGCGCGTTTTCGCTTAACGTATACGCAGGCTCTCAACCCACCAATCTTGCGCTTGTCAGAAACGGCTCTATCGCAACGCTCATTGAAAGCGGCGCGGTCATCAAGCCTTGTTTCTGCGGTCCGTGCTTCGGCGCGGGCGACGTTCCGTGCAACAACGGATTCAGCATTCGCCATACAACGAGAAACTTTGAAAGACGAGAGGGAAGCAAGCCTCAAGACAATCAAATCGCTTCGGTTGCGCTTATGGACGCACGCTCTATCGCGGCGACGGCGGCAAACGGCGGCGTGTTGACTTCCGCTTTGGATTTCGACTTCGACGAGAACTTTGCGCCGTTTGAATACGACGAAAAAGTGTATGCGTCGAGAGTGTACAACGGCTTCGGCAAAGCGGATTCTTCCGAGCAACTCGTGTACGGTCCGAACATCACCGACATTCCGACCATTGCGCCGCTCAAAAACAATCTTGCGCTCAAACTTTGCAGCGTAATCAACGACCCCGTAACCACTACGGACGAACTCATACCGTCGGGCGAAACGTCCTCTTACAGAAGCAATCCTTTGCGCCTTGCAGAGTTTGCGCTTTCGAGAAAAGACCCCTTGTACGTCGCCGAAAGCAAAAAAGTGCGCGACGGCGAGAATAACGACGTCAAGGACGCTTTGAAGCAACTCGGTATATCCGTTGACGACACGACGATTTCATCTTGCATATTTGCGGTCAAACCCGGCGACGGAAGCGCGAGAGAGCAAGCGGCAAGTTGTCAACGCTTCCTTTCGGGCGGAGCGAACATAGCGAGAGAGTACGCAACCAAGCGTTATCGCTCGAACCTCATAAACTGGGGTATGCTTCCTCTCATCGACGATAAAACCGAGTATCTAAAAGGGGATATTCTGGTTATCGAGAACGTGAGAGCAGTCGTTGCGAGCGGCAAAACGCAGTTTGAGGCGTACCTCGTTCGTGACGGAAAATCGCAAAACGTCACGTTGCGTATGGACGCTCTCACCGACAGCGAAAAACAAATCGTTCTCGACGGTTGCCTTATCAACTACTATAAGCGCGGTTGAATCGTTCTTTAATTGTGAACATTATACGGCGAAGCGAGGCGTAAAGCAAAAAATTATGTCACCGACTCTATGTCACGCGCATAAGATTATGCGAGGTGGCTGTGAAAATCGTCGTCGAAATTGACTTGAAAAGAATAGAAAAAAACGTCCTTGCGACAAGGCGACTCGTCGGCGTGCCGGTTATGCTTATGGTCAAAGCGGACGCCTACGGACACGGACTCGTAAAGGTCGCAAAGCGAGCGGAAAACGTCGTTGACGCTTTCGGCGTCGAAACCCTCGAAGAAGGGGTAAAACTAAGAAGCGCGGGCATAAAAAGCGAAATTCTCGTGCTTGCTCTTTGCGAAAATGAGATATTCAGGGCGTATAAGCGGGATTTGACAATCGGATTGCACAACCGAGAGCAGTTCGCAAAAATAGTGAGTCTGATAGACTCAAACCGCATAAATCCCGCAAAACTGAAAACGCACGTCAAAGTTGACAGCGGTATGCACAGACTTGGTTTTTGCCTTGATGAACTTGAAATCGTCTTGCAAAAGGCAAAAGCACTCGGCATAAACGTTGCGGGCATATATTCGCATTTGCGCGACGAAACGGAATCGCAAAAGAGCACGTTCGACAGATTCGTCGAGGTTGCAAAGGGATATTATCCCGATATAAAAGCGCACCTTGCTTCGAGCCATTCGCTTTTCAATCCGAATTTGCGATACGACGGCGTACGGCTCGGCATAAACGCATACAATGGCGCAATGAGCGCGTATTCGCAAGTTGTCGAATCTCGGCGCTTGCAAGCGGGCGAAAGAGTGAGTTACGGCGATTTTGTTTTACAAAAAGCGACGAACACGGCGGTCGTTTTCGGCGGATATGCCGATTCGATTGCAAGGGAGAATCCCTCGTCCGTGCGGATTCGCGGCAAAAAATGCGCAGTCATAGGCAACGTTTGTATGGATTGTTTCGTCGTCGATACGGGCGATTTAGAGGCAAAAGTCGGCGAAAGGGTCCTTCTTTTCGACAGCGACACGGCAAGCGAGGTCGCAAGCGAGCGAAACACCATAGAATACTGCCTTATGACGTCGCAAAAGGGCAGAATACAGAGAGTCTATCTCGATTGAAAGCGATAAAACACGTTGAATTTTTCAAAAATATCGACGTTGAAAATCGCTCGAAACGACGTAAAAACAGTGTGAAAAAACGGCATAAAACACGCAAAAAAACGTATAAAAACGGCTGAAAAATGAACAAAATCGAAGCACGAAAATTTGCAAAAGCGCAAATCTCGAAGATGAGTTCGGCGCAAAAAGAATGGGCAAGCGGCGCAATCGCCGACGCTCTTTCGGGACTTTTCGAGTTTACGCACGCGCCGAAGGTTTTTGTCTATTTAGGCACGGACGGAGAGCCGAACACCGAGGAAATAGTAGGGCTTGCGCTTATGCTCGAAAAGGTGGTTTGCGTGCCGAGAGTTTGCGGCGATGATATGAAAGCAATCGCAATCTCGCCGTTCACCAACTTCAAGACCAACAAATGGGGCATACTCGAGCCGGTCGGTTCGCACTCGGTTGACGACCCGACGGTTGCACTCGTGCCTATGGTTGCGTTCGACGGTTTGAAAAGAGCAGGACACGGTAAAGGCTATTACGACCGCTATCTTGCCTCGCACGATTGTTTTGTCATAGGTCTTGCGTTCGATTGTCAGCGGGTCGAAGGACTCGAAACCGATTCTTTCGACGTTCCGCTCGACGTCCTCGTCACCGAAAAACGGATTATCGACGCAAACGGCGAAAGAGCCAACCCCTACGGCGCGGATATGCCGTAAAAGGCAAAAATTATCGTTGGATTATCGTTGAATTATCGTTAAAAATGGCAGAAATACAATAGAAAAACGATAAAATCATAAGACGATAAACCAAAGCGGATAAAACGATGGTTTACACAACGATAAGGATATGAGTTTTATCAACTCAAAACGAAAAGGATTATATTCTTTGAATATAAACGGTGAAAAATGAGAGTTGTTGCAGGAAAGTATAGAGGCAAAAATCTCGCCTCGCCCAAAGACGATAGAGTTCGTCCCACAACCACGAGAATAAAAGAAACGCTTTTCAACGTCTTGCAGGGGTACAGTCATGACGCGGTCGTACTCGATTTGTTTGCGGGAAGCGGCGCGCTCGGCATAGAGTGCATTTCGCGCGGGGCAAAAGAGGTTGTGTTTGTTGACAACAACAAGGACAGCATAGAACTCGTGCGCAAAAATTTACAGGGAATAGACGGCAATTTCAAGGTGGTCAATTCCGATTTTTCGGGCGTGCTTCGCAACGCGTACGTCACGGGCAAAAAGTTCGATATGATATTCGTCGACCCGCCATATGCAAGCGGACTGGGCGAACTTGCGCTCGGCTTGATATTCGACCTCGATTTGCTTGCGGACGGCGGCATCATAGTGTTCGAGCACGGCGCGGAAAAGACCTACGAGGTGAGCGACAAACGCTATAAGCAGCGCACCAAGAAAATGGGAACGGTGGTTGCCGAGTTTATCTCCCGCAAATCCGTCGCGCTTATGGCGGGCAGTTTCGACCCGTTCACAAAAGGACACGAAGCGGTGCTTGACGAGGCTCTTTGCGAGTTCGACGAAGTGTGGGTTGCCTGTCTTGTCAATCCCGACAAAAAATACACTTTCAATTCGGCGCAACGCCTTGCGCTTTGCGAGTGCGTATGCGCTCAAAAGAAGGGCGCAAAGGCGATATATTCCGAAAAATACGCCGTCGAAGTCGCGGGGGAAGTCGGCGCAAGCGTGCTGATTAGAGGCATAAGAGGCGACGAGGACAAAGCGTATGAAGACGATATGGCAAAGTTCAATCGCGAGCACGGCTTCGAAACGCTTTTCATCGAGCCCGACGTCTTTTCAAACGTGAGTTCGACAAAGGCAAGAGAGCAAATCGCAAAAGGCGATTATTCGTCCATACCTGCTTGTTGCGTGCCGCTTTTGACGTCCAAAGAGTTTGCGAACCTCAAATAAGCAAAACGCAAAAAAAACAAGGATAAAAACAGAAAAAACAACGGTAAAAAGCATAGTTTTTTGCCGCAAAAATACAAAAAATAAAACAAAACGTTATACGAAAGGGGTGCGTTATGGAAACCATCGATATGCTTATCAACGAAATCGAAAGCGAAGTGCTCAAAGCCAAAAAAGCGGCGTTCAGCAACAGTGACATCGTCATCAACAAGGCGGTTTTGCTCGACCTTATCTCGCGTTTCAGAGCGAGTTATCCGCTCGTGTTGAGAGAGGCCACGCAAATCAAAAAAGAGCGCGACGACATCATCGAAAAAGCCGAAAAGTACGCAAACGAAACGATGGACAAGGCGGAAGAGCAAGCAAAACGTCTTATGACCGAAACCGAAGTGTACACTCGCGCAAAAGCGGAAGCCGAAGCAATGCAACGCGAAGCGGAAGAAAACTATCACAAGATGGATTACGAAGCCCGCTCGCTTGCGTTCAACATTCTTGACAGTGCGGAAAAAGCGATGAAAGACAGCCTCGGCATCATCAACGACAGAAAGCGCAAATTAGTTGAAGAATAAGCAAAAATCATCGCTTAGGCAACGGCAACACGCAAATTTTGCGTATTGCCGAGAGCCTTGCTTGATTTATTGCTTTTCTAACCGCGCAAGCCCTCTTTGCTCTCAAAATAAGACGGGCAAAAAACTCAAGCCGCAATTCCGCGCGAGTGCTTGCTTGGTGA
>ENA-OPDO01000036-OPDO01000036.1-human-gut-metagenome-genome-assembly--contig:-NODE-36-length-33685-cov-3.081237_pt1 | contig 33685 bp, 26 predicted proteins | sample MGYA00241626_ERZ501515 | MGnify/ENA primary metagenome ERZ501515 (study PRJEB25962, sample SAMEA2042431) | human gut metagenome | biome: human gut; feature: human-associated habitat; material: faeces...
ACCCCTAATTTACTAAGCGTAAATGAGTTGTCGAAGTGTGGCTCTGACGACGTTATTCGCCGAATACTGCGATTTTACTTTTCGCTCTTTTTTTGAACGACTTGCTCACCATCATAGTATCCGCATTTCGGGCATACTTGGTGGCTCTTGATCAATTCGTGGCATTGAGGGCACTCGGTGAGACCGGGCGCTTTAACTTTCCAGTTTGCAAAACGGGAATTCGTTTTGGATTTTGAAACTTTATTTTTAGGTACTGCCATCTTATTACCTCCAACATTTTCGCAACATCTGATATACAGTGTTTTGATTATATAAAATCTGACAATAGTTGTCAAACGCTTTTTGAAAGTTGCGCTACTTTGTTGTCAATTATTTTGCATTTTCAGACATTTTGGCAGAATTTGCGCTCAAAATGCCTGAAAACGTGCCTGACTTGTTTTTTTACAGCGCGAGAGCCTTCGTTTCTCTTGCGATAGACAATTCTTCGTTTGTGGGAAGAATGAACACTTTGACTTTGCTGTCGGGCTTGGATAGAACGCGAACGCCGTCGGAATATCCCTTGTTTGCCTCGAAGTCGAAATCTACGCCGAGATATTCCATATCTTCCATAACAAGTCTGCGCATAAGGTCGCTATGCTCGCCGATACCGCCCGTGAAAACGATTGCGTCGACGCCGTTGAGCGTTGCGGCGTAAGCACCGATATACTTTTTGATACGATATGCGGCAACTTCAACTGCGAGTTTTGCTTTTTCGTTGCCTTCGCCGATGCCTTTTTCAAGGTCGCGCATATCCGAACTCAATTCGCTCACGCCGAGCATACCGCACTTTTTGTTGAGATATTGTACGAGTTCTTCGGGGGTCAAACCGAGTTTTGCGCGGATAAATTCGCTTGCCGCAGGGTCGATGTCGCCCGAACGCGTACCCATAACGAGACCTTCGAGCGGCGTAAAGCCCATAGACGTGTCGAGACACTTGCCGTCCTTAACAGCAGAAATGGACGAGCCGTTGCCGAGGTGGCATACGATGATTTTGCTTTCCTTTTTGCCGAGAAGTTTGATGGTTTCTTCGCTGACGAATTTGTGAGACGTGCCGTGGAAGCCGTATTTTCTCACTTTGTATCGGTCGTATACGGAATACGGGATTCCGTACATATACGCTTTTGCGGGCATAGTGCTGTGGAACGTCGTGTCGAAAACCGCAACCATAGGAACGCCCGGCATAACTTCTCTGCAACTCTTTATGCACGCAATGTTGCCCGGCATATGAAGGGGTCCGAGTTCCGCATTCTTTTCGCAAATGCGGATAACTTCGTCGTCGATTAAGACGGAACTCTTGAAGTCCTCGCCGCTGTGAAGCACTCTGTGCCCGACCGCGCTGATTTCGTCGGTGGATTTGATTGCGCCGAACTTCGGATCGACCATCGCTTTGAGCACGAGTTCGATTGCCGCGGTGTGATCTTTCATATCTTGCTTGACGTTAAGCACCTTGCCGTCCGCCGTCTTTTGGGTCAACTCACTGCCCTTGAACGTGATGCGCTCGCAGATTCCCTTGAGAACCGCTTGCTCGGTGTCCATATCGATAAGTTGGTATTTGAGCGACGAACTGCCTGCGTTGATAACGAGAATTTTCATAATTTTACCTCTATTAGTCTTTTACGGATTGAAGCGCTGTGATTGCCGCAACTGCCGCAATGTCTTCCGCAACGCAACCTCTGCTCAAATCGTTTACGGGCAGAGCGAGACCTTGCATAATGGGTCCGATTGCCATACAGTTGCCGAAGCGTTGAGCAATCTTGTAGCCGATGTTGCCTGCGTCGAGGTTGGGGAAAACGAGAACGTTCGCTTGACCTGCGACGGGACTGCCGGGTGCTTTTTGATTTGCAACGCTGTCAACCAAAGAAGCGTCAAGTTGAAGTTCGCCGTCAACGACGATTTCGGGATGTTCTTCTCTGACCTTCTGATACGCGACGCGCACTTTTTCGACGGATTCGTGATTTGCGCTGCCCTTCGTCGAGAAAGAAAGCATTGCGATCTTGGGATCCATTTCGCAAATCTTCTTCGCGCTGCCTGCCGCCGCAACGACGATGTCGGAAAGTTGATCGCTCGTCGGATACGGAATGACCGCGCAATCCGAGAAGATGTATGCGGGATATTTCTTATATTTGAAGTCTTCGGGCGGAACCATTACGAAGCAACTGGACACGGAACTGATGCCGGGTGCGGCTTTGATGACTTGGAATGCGGCTCTGGATACGTCTGCGGAACTGAACACCGCGCCGCCCACGACACCGTCCACGTCGCCGCGTTTGAGAGCGACGCAAGCATAGAACATATTATTGTTTGTGACGATGTTCAAGGCTTGTTCTTCCGTCATACCCTTCGCTTTGCGAAGTTCGTAAAGAGTATTTGCGTATTCGGCTCTGTGTTCGCTCGTCTTGGGGTCGTCGAAAGAAACGCCCGAGAAGTCGATTTCCGGGAATTTTGCTTTGATTTCGTCTTCGTTGCCGATAAGAACAACCTTGCAAACGTTCTTTTGCGTGAGGATTTCAGCCGCTTTTGCCGCGCGCACGTCCGTACCTTCTGCAAGCGCGATCGTTTTGGCGAGTTTGCTTGCTCTGCTCATAAGGTTTTCAACAAATTGCGTCATATAAAACTCCTAAACTGTTGCACATTGATTGCAAATGTTTTATTTTTAGATATAATTATAATTACTTAAAAATTAAAAATCAACAATAATGAGGACCTATTTTGAAAATAACCGCCGTAATCGCAGAATATAACCCGTTTCACAACGGACATCTAAAGCAACTCAAAAAGGCAAAGCGCGAAACGAACGCGGACGCGCTCGTCGTCGTTATGAGTTCGTCATTCACGCAACACGGCGATTTGTGCATAGCCGACCGCTACACCCGCGCTAACTGGGCGATTCAGGCAGGCGCGGATTTGGTGCTCGAACTTCCCACCGTATATTCCCTCTCAGCCGCAAAAGGATTTGCCGAAGGCGCGCTCAAAACGCTGTCTATGCTCGGCGAATTCACCCTCTCTTTCGGCACGGAAAGCGAAGAAATCGAGGATTTGAATATGGCGGCAGAGTTTATGAGAAGCGAATCAAAAGACGTATCGAATCTTCTCAAAGGCTATTTGAGCGAAGGTTATTCAGTCGCAAAGTCGAGAACTCTCGCTCTCGACAAAATTCGCCCCGACGTGTCGAATATGCTTAAATCCCCCAACAACATTCTTGCGGTCGAATATATGAAAGCGGGCGCGGCGTACGGCGGAAAGGTTCAATACCACTCTGTCGAGCGTAAACCCGACGACGACAAAAAGTTTATGTCGTCAACTAAAATCCGTAATCTAATCGCACAAAACGCGGACGTTTCGGCATTCGTTCCGCCGTTCGTCGACCTTTCGACGCACGCAAATATCGACAAATACAACGTCATTTCAACGTACGCAATGAAAGCGATGAGTGCCGCTCAACTCAAAGAAATCGCAAACATCAGCGAGGGTATGGAAAATCGCATTTCGCAATCTGCCTTCAACAATATGAACGAGTTTTTGGGACTGACGAGCAAACGCTACACACGCTCGACGATAAAGCGAATCGCTGCAAGCGCGACTTTGGGACTTACAAAAGATTTGATTAATCTTGCAAACGAGCAACCGCCCTATTGCACCGCCTTGGCGTTCAAACCCTCAAAAAAGAAAGCATTGTTTGCCCTTTTGGCACAATCGGACGGCTATTTCTTCTTCAAGCACAGCGATTGCGAAAAGGACTGCCCCGTCCGTCCTCTCGTCGACCTCGACGAAAAAGCCGCAAAAATTCAAAAATTGTGCGACTAAGCAAAAATCGTCGCTAAGGCAACTTGGTTCGTCTGAATAATATTTGAATATTCCTTAACTGCGGCTTTGCCGCAATATCATTGTCCGAAGGGACAATATAACTTGCGCACAGCGCAAATACAACTGCGCAAGTTACAATATCGTCGTGCCTGTCGGCACGCTTTTTTTTGTTAAATCATTTTAGTTGGTAAAACATTGTTTGCAGGGCAATATTTTGCTTTGTAAAAGAATATGATTTTGTATGCACAAACTCAAAAAGGCGCAAATTCCGAAAGTTTTTGCCTGCATTGCCGTTATCGCTTTTATGGCATTTATGCTCGCAAAGCCCGACTATTATCTCGACTCCGCAAGGCGAGGTTTGAGTTTGTTTGCATCGAGCGTGCTTCCCTCTTTGTTTCCCTTCTATTTTTGCTCTTTGCTTTTGACATATATGGGTGCGGTCGGCACGATATCAAAGGCAGGCGAGAAAAGCGTTAAACTTATGTACAATGCACCCAAAGAAAGCGCGTACGTTTTGTTTTTGAGTATGCTGTGCGGCTACCCCGTCGGCGCAAGCACCATATACGAGTTGTACAGCGCGGGCGCAATCTCGCAAAAAGACGCGAAATGCATATGTTCGTTCTGTTCGACGTCTGGTCCGGTGTTTATGATAGGCACGATAGGCGGCGCGATTTTTGCAAATCAAAAAGTCGGACTTATCGTACTCGCGGCGCACTATATGGGCGCAATCGTGAACGGTTTGATATATCGCAAAAAGAAAGACGACAGCCGCGACGTTTCCGCTTTATCCTCTCAGAGCGACGTTGACGGACTGCTCTCGCGCGCTGTATCCAAAGCGACGATAAATATGCTTTACGTCGGCGGATACATCGTCATTTGCGGAATGATTGCGGACACTCTCGAACTTCTCGGGATCCGCGACGCGCTTTCGCACCTTCAAGGCGCAAGCGAACCGGTATTGTCCGCAATATATTCCCTTATCGAAATGACAAGGGCGAGTATCGAATGTTCGAAGTGCCAAAACTTGCAACTGGGCGTCACGCTATGCACGGGCGCGGTTTCTCTTGGCGGATTGTCCATAACTTTGCAAAACTACACTTTCCTTTCAAAATGCGGCGTCGGCTTTTGGGATTTGACGCTCAAAAAAGCCACGCAATGCGCCATAAGTATGGTTTTTGCGTTCCTTTTGGGTTTCTTGCTGTAAAAAAAAGAAAAAACAAATAAAATTACAAAAAAAATGACATAAAATATTGACTTTTTGCGTTTTTCGTATGTATTGTGTAGCCAAGGATTTATATTTCCAACAATTTCGGAGGGAAAACTATGAAAAAAAATTGGTGCAACACGGTGCTTGTTGCTTATGTCCTTTTACCTAAAATCGTAAAAGAACTAAACTTTGGCATCGAAAGTCGAGTAAAATCGAGTTTTCAAAGCAAACACCTAAAAATTGGTGTAAGCAACGAGCAATTAATAAGTGAAATCATCGCGCTGACCGACGAGAAGCGCAAAATTGTCAACTTGCGATACCTCATCAACGAGTCGCTCAACCAAATGAAAGACAAATCGTGCGAGATACTTACGGACAGAATGTTCCGAAAAATGACTTTTGAGGAAATATCGAAAGCACGCAACATCGCAATGCGCACGACTTTCAGACGACTGGAAAACGCAGAAGCGGAGTTTGCAAAGAACCTATCCTCTCTCGGCTATGACGAAAGCGCGCTTCAAAAGGATTTTGCAAACGACAAATACATCTCGTCAATATACAAGCGACTTCAAACCGACAAATATTTTGTCGCAAAAAATATGTAAAAACCCCACGACAGTTGAAAAAACGATGAACCGACTCGCGTCGGCTGTTTGTTGTTGCAAAAATCGAAAAACAAGCGAAAAATCCAACCGTTTTTGAGCATTACGCAAGTTTTCGTCTGCTTTTTCAACAATTTCGCAACTAAAAATTTTTGCAAAAAAAAATTGAATAAACGGCAATATAAAACCAACCAAAAACAACGACTGAAATTACAAAATCAAATCGTTGAACTTGAATTGTCAATATTATATATCTATCTAAAATAATCACACTAAAATACAGTAAAACGCCGTCAAACGACGGCGTTTTTCGCTGTTTTATCGGATATAATCAATAGCAGTTTTTGATTGTGATGTTCAAAAATGCGTCCATATCGAACAAAGTCCACGGCGCAACTTCGGGCGGATAGACTCTGAACACCATTTCTTTGCCGCTTACGGGATGTGCAAAGCGAAGTTCTGTCGCCCAAAGGCAAAGCGGAAATCTCGTTTGCGAGCCGTTGCCGTATCTCTTGTCTCCTACAATCGGATTGCCCATATTTGCAAGTTGCACTCTGATTTGATGTCCGCGCCCCGTGACGAGATTGACCATAAGCAAACTTACATCCGTCTTTTTGCTCAAAACCTTGTAGTCGAGTTCGGCGTATTTTGCGCCTTCGGAAAGTGCGGGCACGACTTTGACCGTGTTCGTATCGGGGAATTTTTTGAGATAGCAAGTGAGTTTGTCCGCGCTGTATCTCGGCGCGCCTTCCACGATTGCCAAATATCTCTTTTCCACACCGCCGTCTCGGATTGCTTCGCAAAGTCTCGAAGCGGCTTTCGAGGTTTTGGCAAACACCATAACGCCGCCCGTGGGTCTGTCGAGCCTATGGACGAGTCCGAGATATGCGTCGCCGGGTTTGTTGTACTTTTCCACAAGATACTGTTTAAGCATAGTGAGCATATCCGCATCGCCGCTCTCGTCCGCTTGCACGGGAACGTCGTAAGGCTTGACGACAACCAAAATGTGATTGTCCTCGTATACGATTTTGAGGTCTTGATAAGTCATAATTGAGTCCTATATGTCGTTTTTTCGATTGTATTTCGTAGTTGCGATTTCGGCATATATTTTTCTTAAATATCGCCGAAAATCGAGTATCTAACGCTATTGTTTATTTTGCGAACGTCGCAAACGCCGTGCAGCCTTGCGGCAAAATAAGCCCTTCTTCGGTTGCAAGTCCGATTTCGTCGGCGTCGATTTGCGCACTGCTCGGCAAGGTGAGTTTCAATATATTTGCCATAACAGTAGGTTGCAATCCCCGTAGTGTAACTGATGATAAGCACGAAAAGCGGATTATCCGACAAAACTTCGGTACAAAGTTCTACGAAAGGATATATTTCGCTTTCGATTTTCCACATTTCGCCGTTCGGACCTCTGCCGAAACTCGGCGGGTCGAGAATGATTGCGTCGTACTTTCTGCCTCTGCGGATTTCTCTTTGGCAGAATTTGAAGCAGTCGTCTATGATATAACGCATGCCCGAATTGTCGAGACCGCTCAAACGCACGTTTTCGCCCGCGCGCTCGACCATTGCTTTGGCGCTGTCGACGTGGCATACCTTTGCGCCCGCTTTCAGGCAAGCGACGGAAGCCGCGCCCGTATATCCGAAAAGATTAAGCACGGATATTTCGCGTCCCGATTGAGAAATAAGTTTCATCATTCTGTCCCAGTTGACCGCTTGTTCGGGGAAAAGTCCGGTATGCTTAAACCCCATAAGTTTAAGCGAAAAGGTCAAATCTCGCCACGAAAGCGTAAACTCGGACGGGACGTTGCGCTTGAATTTCCACATACCACCGCCCGTGCGAGAGCGTTCGTACACGGCGTCCACGTCCTTGTAACTCGCAAGCGGCGTTTTTGCGTGCCAAATCACTTGCGGGTCGGGACGCAAAAGCGTGATATTCCCCCACTTTTCGAGTTTTTCGCCGTCGCCCGTGGCGATAACCTTGTATTCTTTCCAGTCGGGTGCAATTTTCATCAGATTTTCTTCACCGAAATTGTAACGTTGTCGCCGTTGATGTCGCAGTCTTTTGCAAAACCGTCGATTGTCGTCGAGATTTCGTCCGCAAGCACGTCGGAAAGGAAGTCCGCTTTCTCGAAGACTTTGAGAGCAACGCCTTCCGCCTTGTAGCCCACAACGATATGGTCGGTCACTTCGAAGCCCGCTTCCTTTCTCATCGTCTGAATCTTGGACACGATTTCACGTTCCGCACCCTCGAAAATGAGGTCGTCGGTGAGTTGCGTATCCAAAACTACGGTGGTTTCGCCGTCGCTTTCGCTCGAATAACCTTCCTTGTTCTTCATACTGATAAGCAAATCGTCCTTTGAAAGTTCGATTTCTCTGCCCTCGACGTCCGCTCTGAACAAGCCGTGAGATTTGATTGCCGACACGATTTCGTTTGCGCGAGCCTGCAATACCTCTCTGATTTTGCCGAGCAAACTGCCGTATTTGGGACCGAGCGTACGAAGTTGCGGTTTCAAATCGTAACTTACGAACACGTTGCTGTCGCCCGAAACTTCGACCGACTTGACGTTGAGTTCGTTCTCGACGAGTTCTTTGAGGTCGTTTGAGAGTTCGTATCTGCCGTTGTAGAAAAGTTTTGAAAGCGGTTGTCTGTTTTTGAGGTTAGATGCGTTTCTTGCCGCTCTGCCGAGTACGACGAGTTTGAGAACGTCGCCCATACCGTTTTCGAGTTCCTCGTCAATATATTTCTCGTCCGCAACGGGGAAAGAGCAAAGATGTACGCTTTCGGGTGCGTCCGCATAGAAGTTGCAAACGAGGTTGCGATACATACTTTCAGCCATAAACGGCGTGTACGGCGCAAGGATTTTCGAGAGCGTAGAAAGCACGGTATACAAGGTCGTATACGCCGCTTCCTTGCTCTTTGACATCTCGCTGCCCCAGAAACGCTCGCGCGAACGGCGTACGTACCAGTTGGAAAGGTTGTCAACGAATTCCGCGATAGCGCGCGAAGTTTCGGTGATTTTGTATTGATTCAATCCCTCGTCAACTGTCTTGATGAGCGTGTTGAGGCAGGAAAGAATCCATCTGTCCATAATCGTGAGTTTTTGGTCTTCGAGTTTATGCTCTGCCGGATTGAATTTGTCGATTTCGGCGTACAAAACGAAGAACGCGTACGTATTCCAAAGCGTACCCATAAACTTGCGTTGGGATTCGCTCACCGCGTCGGCGTGGAATCTCGACGGAAGCCACGGCGCGCTCGTGGTGTAGAAATACCATCTCGTAGCGTCTGCGCCCTGTTTGTCAAGCACTGTCCACGGATCTACGACGTTGCCCTTGTGCTTGGACATCTTCACGCCGTCTTTGTCGTTGACGTGACCGAGCACGATACAGTTTTTGAACGGCGCGCGACCGAAAAGCACGGTGCTGACCGCAAGAAGCGTGTAGAACCAACCTCTCGTTTGGTCGACCGCTTCGGAAATGAAGTCCGCAGGGAAAACTTTTTCGAAAATTTCTTTGTTTTCAAACGGATAGTGCCATTGCGCAAAGGGCATAGAACCCGAGTCGAACCAGCAGTCCAACACTTCGGGTGTGCGTACCATCTCGCCGCCGCACTCGCACTCCCACTTCACTTCGTCGATATAGGGACGGTGCAATTCCACGTCGCGGTCGAGGTGCGCTTTTTCGCGCAATTCCTCGCGAGAGCCGATGACGTGCACCTTTCCGCACTTGTTGCAAACCCAAATGGGAAGCGGCGTGCCCCAGTATCTTTCACGAGAAATACCCCAGTCGATGACGTTTTCGAGGAAGTTGCCCATTCTGCCGTTTTTGATGGTTTCGGGCATCCAGTTCACCGAATCGTTTGACGCGAGCAACTGCTCTTTGACCGCGGTCATCTTTACAAACCAACTCGAACGAGCGTAGTAAAGAAGCGGAGTGTCGCAACGCCAGCAGAACGGATAACTGTGCGTGAATTTCAAAGTTTTGAAAAGTTTGTTTTCGCCTTTGAGTTTTTCGATGATATATTTGTCTGCGTCCTTGCAGAACAAGCCCTTGAAATCGTATACGGCGTCTTTGAATCTGCCTCTGTCGTCAACCATTTGCACGAAAGGCAAATGGTATTTTTTGCCGACTTTGCTGTCGTCCTCGCCGAATGCCGGTGCGATGTGAACGATACCCGTGCCGTCGGTAAGAGTGACGTATGAGTCGTTGGTGACAAAATACGCCTTTTCTTTCGCACCCGTTTCGTAATCGAAAAGCGGTTCGTATTCGACGTATTCGTAATCAGAGCCTTTCTTTGTGTCCACTTTGACGTATTCCGCTTCGTCCTTGAAAATCGACGGAACGAGTGCGTCTGCGAGAATAAGGAATTCGTCGCCGACTTTAATCTTCGTGTAATCCTCTTTTGCGTTCATACAAAGAGCGACGTTCGACGGAAGCGTCCAAGGCGTGGTTGTCCAAGCAAGGAAATAGGTGTTTTCTTCGCCTTTAACCTTAAATTTGACGAATACGGAAGTTTCCTCGACATCCTTGTAGCCTTGCGCAACTTCGTGAGAGGAAAGAGCCGTTCCGCAACGAGGGCAATACGGCACGATTTTGTAGCCTTTGTAGATAAGTCCCTTGTCCGCCATTTGCTTGATTGCCCACCACACCGACTCGATGTAGTTGTTGTCGTAGGTGATATAGGGATTTTTCATATCCGCCCAGTAACCGATACGGTCGGACATCTTTTGCCACTCGTCCGTGTACTTCCACACGGATTCTTTACATTTCTTTATAAAAGGCTCGATGCCGTATTTTTCAATCTCTTGCTTACCGTCAATGCCGAGTTGCTTTTCAACTTCGAGTTCGACGGGCAGACCGTGAGTGTCCCAACCCGCTTTGCGCAAGACGTGATAACCCTTCATCGTTTTGTAGCGAGGAATAATGTCCTTCATGACGCGAGTAAGAATGTGTCCGATATGCGGCTTGCCGTTTGCGGTAGGAGGACCGTCGTAAAAACTGAACTCGGGATTGCCCTCGTTCTTTTTGACGCTCTTTTCAAAAATATTCTCTTGCTTCCAGAAATCGAGAACCTCTTTTTCGCGGTCAACGAAATTGAGATTTGTTTCAACAGGTTTGTACATAGTTGCCTCTATTGTAATCATTTATAGATTTTATAAGTATAATCTAAATCAATGCAAAACGCAACCGTTTTGCCTCAAAGTCACCAAAACGATTGACAAAATCTCTATTAATGATACAATCAAAATCAAATTAAACGCGGGCGTAGTTTAATGGCAAAACGAAAGCTTCCCAAGCTTTAGTCGTGAGTTCGATTCTCATCGCCCGCTCCAACGGCACTCTTCGGAGTGCCTTTTTTGTTTCTCATTTCGCTCGCTTTTGTAAAGCAGATTGTAACACGTATCGTGTCATAGAATACACGTTTCGTGCGAAAATGCCGCAGTTTTGACTTAATATAGGGATATTTTGTGAATAATATTGTCGTTTTAAGGAATTTGTAATGCAAAACAATACACGATTCGTATTGCGTTTTATTATAATACGATTCGTGTACATTGCGATTTTTGAGCAAATGTACATTAAAACGTTATTAATGTTTCGAGTCAACACGAACAAATATGGACAACACTTCAAAATGTGTTATAATGTACGCATCAACAAAACAGAGGTAAACAATGAACGTTTTTGAAACGTCACACTTGACAAAAAAGTACGGCAAAAACAAAGTCGTACTCGACGACGTGAGCATCACCGTTCGCGAGGGAGACATATACGGTCTTGTCGGAAGAAACGGCGCAGGCAAAACCACGCTTATCAGAATTCTTTTGGGCCTTGCAAAACCCACGAGCGGCGAAGTCAGAATCAACGGCGCTTCGGGCGCGGACGCACTCGCGTACGAGCGCAAAAAAATAGGTTCCATCGTGGATTCCCCTGCCCTATCGACTCATCTCACCGCTCTTGAAAATATGAAGTCTATGGGTTACTCGCTCGGAATCACCAACGAGGAAAAACTCAAAGATATTCTTCACAAGGTCGGACTCGATCCAAACAACCCCGCAAAAGTCAAAAACTATTCTCTCGGTATGAAGCAACGTCTCGCAATCGCCGTCGCACTCGTGGGCGATCCGAGCATTCTCATTCTCGACGAACCCGTAAACGGTCTCGACCCGACGGGAATCTTCGAAGTCAGAGAACTTTTGCAAAGGCTCAACAAAGACGACGGCGTGACTATCCTAATATCCTCGCACTTGCTTGCCGAACTTCAAAAACTCGCAACTTGCTACGGCGTCATCGAAGGAGGAAAACTCGTAAAGGAAATGCGCCAAAGCGACCTCGAAGAACTTTGCAGACCGTACATCAAAGTCGTGGTGGACGATTTGAAAATCGCGCTCAACGTCGTGGTTGAAAACTATCACGCGCACGATTTCGAGATTCTTCCCTACAACACCATTGCACTCTACGACCTGTCAAAGGATATTCCGCAAGTCGCAAAGATGTTCAGCGACGCCAACGTTACCGTTTTGAACATAAACTCTTGTCAAGGCGATTTGGAATCCACCTTTATTTCGCTTATGGGAGGTATAAAAAATGAACAATAATTCGTTTGCTATGACCTTGAACGGCGATGTTTACAGATTGAAAAAACTCAAAAGCGTTTGGATATCTTTGATAATTATGTTTACGCTTATCTTCTTAACTTTTGCAATTTATTGGATAGGCATAAAAATTATCGAAAATCAAACGCCCGAACAAGCGCCCGATATGGACGGCACGATACAGTTTATGGATTCTTTGATAACAAACTTACTGTACGGCTCGTCGTCGGTTGCCAACGTCGAACTTTTCATTGCTATCGTCGCTTGCATTTTTATCGGCAAAGACTTTTCTTGCGGATATATCGCACTGACAACCGCAAGAGGAGCAAAGCGCGCAAACACATATTTTTCAAAATGGCTATCGCTTATATGTCTTTTTGTGTTCTACGTCTGTTTTGCCCTGCTCGTAAGCGGAATATTCTATGCAATCAGCGGAAGCCCCGGCGGATTTACAGGTGCAAAATTCGGCACGCTTATGCGCAACTTCGCTCTGCAACTTCTTGCAGGTATCGCAAGCGTATCGTTGTTTGTGATGATAAACTTCCTATGCCGTTCGAGCGGAACGGCGCTTGCAACAAGCATTGCGTCCTATCTGCTTCTCGGAATACTCGTAAGCATAATAGAAACGGTTTTGAGCGTCAGCGATACAAGCGGAACAAAACTTGACTGGACCATTTTCCTTCCCTTGCAACAAATGGGCATAGCGACAATAGAAGGAAAACTCTCAACCGCACAAATAGCCGCCGCAACCGTTATGCCTGTCGTTTACACGGTCGCTTCGACGCTTATAGGCTACTTCACGTTTGAAAAGCGCGATATAAAATAACGCCGAGCGTTTAAGCGACAAAACGCATACGGCGCAGACTATCAAAAAAACACGGCAAACAGATAAGCAACGCAAATTATACAAAGAGAACGTTGCAGATCACAAAAATCGGCTTAAAAATCGCATAAAAGCACAAAAAATCGTCGAAAAACGGCGATTTTTTTACATCGAAAACTGATACGTTTTTCTTGTTGCAAAATGAAAGTACAAATGTTATAATAAACGTACTGTGCTAGACGGGGAGCTTGCGGTGCCCTGTAAACTACAATCCGCAATAGTAGTGTCGAACGCCGTCCGAGGTCTTTGATATGGTTGGCTGCACGGTGCAAGGAGCGTTGATAGCAAGGTCCCGTGCAATGTCATACTGCGAACCGTGTCAGAGCTTGACCGCAGCAGCACTAAGTAGATTGCGACGTGTGCCACGAGGTAGCTTTAGAGGAGTCGGCTGGCGGACGAACGGTTATCGATTATCGAAGTCGGTGCACAGTTTTTTGAAGATAAAGCGTACAACTTGTGAGTTGTGCGCTTTTTAATTAATAATTAATAATTAATAATTAATAATTAATAATTTTGGGTGGGGCTGTGCCCCACACCCCTAAAAAAATGTTTTCAAAATAACGCAATATTGAGATAAAGAACAAGAAAACGCCCCTCCGGTAGCAATCCTAACGTACATAGCGTACGTGAATTGATAACGGAGGGGCGTTGCCAAAGCTATTTGCTCAATTAAGGCTTATAAATGATGTCGATATTTAGATGAAGAACAAGGAAGAAGCACCTCGACGGCAACCCTAATTTACTTGGCGTAAATGAGTTGACGGCGAGGTGCTTCTGACACAGTTATTCGCTAAATAGCGACATCATTTTTTGTTGGCTTCTTCTTCGCGCTTCTTAGCATCCGCAATAATCTTATCGTTGTTCATTGCAGGAACTTCTTCGTAACGCACGACATGCATTTCGAATCTGCCGCGACCTTGCGTCATCGAACGAAGATCGGTTGCATAGCGGAACATTTCCGCTTGCGGAACTTCTGCGGTGATGATTTGCTTGCCGTTTGCCATATCCGTGCCGAGAATACGACCGCGACGTTTGTTCATATCGCCGAGGATGTCGCCGAGATATTCGTCGGGTACGGTGACTTTTGCTTCAACGATAGGTTCGAGGAAGCACGGACCTGCCGCCGCGATACCGTCAGCATAAGAGAGTTTTGCAGCGGTGACAAATGCGATTTCCTTGCTGTCTACGGGGTGATATTTGCCATCGTAAAGCGTGGCTTTGAGGTTGACGAGCGGATAACCTGCCAAAACGCCGTGTTTGATTGCTTCGCGCAAACCTTTTTCGACTGCGGGGATAAATTGACGAGGAACTGCGCCGCCGACGACTGCGTCGACAAACTCGAATTGACCGTCTTCCGCGCCCGGTTCGTACTTGATGAATACGTCGCCGTATTGACCTGCGCCGCCCGATTGCTTTTTGTGCTTACCTTCCGCTTGCGAAGTCTTGCGGATAGTTTCGCGATATGCGACTCTGGGTTCTTGCCACGTGATGTCGATGCCGAGTTTGGATTTTACGCGCTTGCACATAATGTCGAGTTGAGCCTCGCCCAGACCGCTGATAAGCACGTCGCCGGTTTCAATGTTCTTTTCGACCTTGAACGTTGCGTCTTCTTCTTGCATTTTGATAAGACCTTGAATTGCTTTTTCTTCGTCTTTAAGAGCCTTGACCGCGTAAGAGATAACGGGCTTGGGGAATTCTATTTTTTCAAACTCAATCTTTGAATCCGCAGAGGAAACGAGCGTGTCGTTGGTGTTGGTGTAAACGAGTTTTGCAACCGCGCCGATGTCGCCGGCATTGAGGCAATCGACAGGTTCTTGCTTTTTGCCTTTGAGGACGTAAAGCGTACCGATTTTTTCGGGTTTTTCAACGGTTGCGTTGAACACGTTGTCGCCGCTTGAAAGTTTGCCGCCGAGAACTTTGAAGATAAGAAGTTTTCCGACATAAGGGTCAACGACGGATTTGATGACTTGCGCGCAGAAAGGTGCGGACGGATCGACTCCGACTTCGGTTTCTTTGCCGTCGACAATCGCTTTGATCTTGTGCGCTCTTTGCGGATGCGGCATAAGGTCGACGAGTTTGTCCATAAGGCGTTTTACGCCCTTCGACGTTTGCGCATTGCCTGCGACGAGCGGAACGAAAATATCGTCTGCGATTGCGGCGTGCAAACCTTTTTGGATTTCTTCATCGGTGAATTTCTCGCCGTCAAAGAACTTCATCATAAGTTCTTCGTCGGTTTCGGCAATGAGTTCCATAAGTTTGCCGTTGAATTCCTCGACGTCTGCTTGCATATTTTGCGGCGTTGGGATTTCTTTGCCTTGCAAATCGAACGCTTTGTCGGTGAGAACGTCAACGCAACCAACCATCTTGCCGCCTTCCATAATGGGAAGTTCGATGGGTATGACGCTCTTATATTTTGCCATAATCGCTCTTGCAGTGCCCATAAAGTCACTGTTGTCCTTGTCAACCGCGTTGACGAAGATGAGAGCGGAAACTTTCTTTTCTTGGCAGAGTTCGAGAGCCTTTTCCGTACCGACGGTGATAGAACCCGTTGCGCTGGTAACTACGACCGCGCTGTCTGCCGCGTGAAGTGCGGCAACCATTTCGCCTTCGAAGTCGAAAAAGCCGGGTGCGTCGAGAATGTTGATTTTGGTATTGCGATAAATCGCGTAGCCCAAAGACAAAGAAATGGATATTTTGCGTTTGATTTCTTCGTCGTCGTAGTCCATCGTGGACGAACCGTCGTCGACTTTGCCCAAACGATCGATGGTCTTTGCCTCGAACATCATTGCTTCTGCGAGGGACGTTTTTCCCTCGCCGGAGTGGCCGATGAGAGCCACGTTGCGGATTGAGTCTGTATCAAAAATCTTCATAATTTACCTCTTTTGAAGTGGATATATCAATTATATAATAATTTTTACACTTTTTCAACTACAATTTTTTGCAGAAAAGGCTCGTAAAAAGCATATACGGCAATACAACGGATTAGATAACGGAAAATTTTTTAGACAAGTTTAAAGTGGAATTACCGTCATTCACGAAATACCGCATTAGAATGCCGATTTTTCAACGCCGAAAAATGCGGCGATTGTAAATTCGTGTCACAAACTCGCTTTTCGTCATATATAGACGTTATGGCGACCATAGGTTTGTACGACAGCGGAATAGGCGGACTCACCACCCTCAAAATTCTGCTTGAAAAGTTCAAAGGCAACGATTTTTTTTATCTTGCAGACAACGCGTCTCACCCGTTCGGGACGAAACGCGCTAAAGACCTCGAAGAAATAGTATCTTCTGCCGTTGCGACGCTGAAAAACAACTGCGATTACCCCGTACTTGCCTGCAACACGGCGTCGAGTATATATAAAGACAACGACGCAATCAAACTTCTGCCGCCTCTGCCGCCTAAAAACGCCGATCTGAACAAATGGTTGCTTATGGCAACGGATTTGACGAGGGAAACCGCAAGCAAATCATTCCGAAACATTGCCGAAACGAGCGATTTGGCGTCAATGATTGAAGTTCAGGCTTCCATAAACTCGAAACACGGCAATTTGAATATGCGCGCTCTTCTCCCCTATCTTGCAAATTCCGTATTCAAATTCAAAGGGGTAAAAAACGTTGTACTCGGTTGTTCGCACTATCCGCTTTGCAAAAAGGAAATATCGAAACTTCTCGGCGACATACGCTTTTTCGACGGCAACGAAAGCGTCGTAAACTCTCTTGAAAAGTACGTTTCGCCACTTAAAAACGAAAGCAAAATCACTTTCCGTTTCACGGGCGGAAACGAAGAAAAAAAGTACCGAAAAATACTTTCGATACTACTTGCAGAGCAAAACTAAAAATCGAAATTAACCTTGTTAGATTGCCGATTTACAAACGAAAAGCCGTGTTTATCGCCCCTGCGACGATTTTTGAGGAAAGACTTACGGCAAAGTCGATGTCGCGAGGCGCGACGATCAAATCGGACAACGCGCAATCCGCAAGTTTCTTTCTGAGATTATACTCGTTTGCTTCTATTTTTTCTTCGTCCAAAAAGTCTTTTACAAACGAGTATATTCCCGTCCTTAACGACAGCAAAAGCGGCACGCCGATTGCAAACGTAGGAACGCTTAAAACAGACTTGTCTATGCGTTCTTTATCCTGCCCGACACCGCTTCCGGGGGAAATTCCCGTACTCGAAATCTGAAATGATTTTCCAAGTCTTGCAACCGACCCCGTTGCCAACGAATCCACCAAAATCACGCACGACGGCTTGATTTTCGCTGTTGCGCCGGCAATAAGTTCGGCGGACTGTATGCCCGTCATACCGAGTACGCCCGTAGCGAAAGCGCATACGCTTTGCTTTCGTCCGCCCGCTTCGACGTATCTCGTGACTTTTACGCTTTCGACGCACCTTTGACCGAGCGAATCGGCAACGATATGACGGTTTCCGAGACCTACGACAAGCACCGGCGACGATTTTTTTACTATTCCGACAAGTTCGGACAACGAAAAAGCGATTTGCTTGGTAAGATATTCTATCGAATTTGGGCTTTCGAGCACGGATTTTGAACAATCGAAAGTGATATACACCCCTCTTTCTCTGCCTATTTGCTTTGCCTGTTCGAGCGTTTTAACGTTAAGCGTGCGCTTTTGTATTCCGTACGAGAGCGGTTTTGCTTTGCAAGCGGACGAAAGCCCCACGCTCTGCGCGCTTTCGAGTGCAATATCCGTGACTATTCCGTAATTTTTTGTAATATTCATAACATTATTGTGCATAATCGCAAAAAATCCATTCAAAACGGTTGCAACTTTTGTCTTAATATGCTAATATGTCAAAGATATTTAGTCAGTACAAAAGTACGAGGAGAAAAATATGCCAAATATTAAATCAGCAAAAAAGAGAGTTATCACTTCCGATAAGAGAAACGAAATCAACACCGCAAAGAAAGCGCGCGTTAAAACCGCTATCAAGAAATACAACGCAGCAATCGAAGCAGGCGACGTCGCTCTTGCAGAACAACTCCTTCCCGAAACCGTTTCCGTCATTGACTGCGCTTTCAAAGACGGTATCTACAAAAAGAACACGGTTGCGAGAAAGAAATCCACTCTCTGCCGCGCTTTGGACGCACTCAAGGCAAACAAGTAAGCAACGTTAAAAATCGCAAAAATCAAAAGACTGTTTGAAAACAGTCTTTTTTTCGTTACATAAAATCGCATATATTTATGAAAAATTCGTTTTTATTTGTCAAACTTTCTTTTTCACCGCCACCCCAACGACGACAAGCGCAAGGCACACCACCAACACGCATACGACAACAACGGCGGTTATGTCGTAAGGCGTGACTTCTTTCTCGCCACGGTAAACGTATACGCTCGTTTCGCTCGTAAAATAGTTGCCTATTTTCGCTTTTACGTAGTGATTTCCGACTCTATCGAATTCAAACGTAACCGTATTGCCTGCCGCAACGTAATTCCCGTCAACGTACCAATGTACGGTCGTTTGCGGATTCAGACTTTTGATTATGCTTTCGTCGATTGAAAACACTATTTTCTTTTCGCAATCGACGGATGCTGTTTTATCCGTCGTTTCCACGACTTTGCCGCCGTTCGTTATGGAGATTTCGATTTTTTCCGTTTCCGCTTTGTCGTATTCTAAAAACTTAACTTCCACTTGACACTCTGCGACTTTGCTCGTTGCGTTTGCTTCCTCGCAAGTCCACTCTGCGGTTATAGTGGAAACGCCGACTTTGTTTTCGGGAACGAACGAAAACTCGAATTGATTTTCGGAATTGTTTTCAACTTCTTTTTCGTTCACTTTCCACACGACCGAGCCTAAATTAGAAAATTCTGACGGGAAAATATTAAGTTTGAATGTCACGGGATTCGTTGCGTTGACATACTGCTCGGTGTCGCCGTCTGCGGTTATTCTTATTCTCGCTTCGTCGGAAATCAACTGCTCGAAATCGAACACGCCGAGAGAAGACTTGCCGGCTTTTATGGTTTCGGTGTACGATTGTTTGACATTTTGGGCAATATCGACCGAACTTTGCTCATCGTCGCCCGAAGCGGCGCAATAGGCTCTGTCTTTGAGAATCGCAAGCGCGCTCGCAAAAGATATAAACGGCGTTGCCATACTCGTGCCTTTCATAAATTTGTACGAATCGGCGGTTTTTCCGTCCGCACTGTAAATATATTCACCAGGAGCGCAAATATCGTATGCCGAGCCGTAATTCGATGTCGGAGCAATCTTCTTTTTGCCGTTTTTGGTGGTGTAATTCATAACGCCGATGACGTTTTTGCTTGCCGCAGGATAATAGGTATAAAAATTACCCCAAATGTCCTTTGCGGAAGACGATTTTCCGCCGTTTCCTGCCGCCGCGACAAAAACCGCTTTTTGAGCATATTCGTCGGTTATCATTTTGTTAAATTCGGAAGTTTCCGTGCCTACCTTATCCTCGCAAAGTGAAAGATTTACAACGTCCGCGCCGTTTTCAACGGCAAACGCTATTCCGTCTTCAACGCCCGTCGTTGAAAAACTCTTGCCTTTCGAGGCTTTTATAGGCAAGATTTTGATATATTTTTCAAGGTCGAGTTCGTGAATGAACGTCGCAATTATACCAGCAACGTGCGTGCCGTGTTTGTCGGGATGGTCATCGTACGCGTTTTTAAGTTCGTTTGCGGTGTTGACGGTTATAATATCGCCCTTTTCGTTGCGCAAAAGCACGTCGTATCTGCCGATTTTATCGTCGGTCGCAACGCCGTTTTCGTCGTATCTGCCCGTGAAAATCTCGTGATCGAAGTTTATGCCCGTATCGACGACCGCAACCACGATAGGATCTTTTTCGAGTGCGGAAAAGTCGTATTGCGGGTCGGAAAGCCAACTTTTCACACGAGTTTTGACGTATTCGAGATTAAGTTCGTCCTCGCCGTTTTGCCAATCGAGGTTTTTGTCCTTTACGTTTTCGATATAACCGTCGGGACATACCGCGTCCGCAACGGACGGCGCAAAAATCACGCTAAAAAACAAAAAAAGGATAACCGCGGTCGCGATAACTCGCAATGCGGAAATCCTTGAAGATTGTGTGTTTTTGGCAGTGTTTTTCATTTTCCTGCGCACAAGCAAAGGAAAACTTAAATCCAGGTGATTTTACCCTCTACAGTTATAGTTCCCCACTTGCCGTCCTTTTTGATTTTGGCTTCGCCGTTTTCAAACGGTGTACCTGCGTCGTATTCAAACGGAATAATAACTTCGTTGTTCTTGTTGATGTAGCCGCACTTTTCCCCTCTGCAAACCATTGCGAGACCTTCGGAAAAACTCATAGCGGTGTCGTAGTCGAGAGGAATGACGACGTTGTTTTCCTCGTCGATATAGCCGCATTTTTCATCGATTTCGACGGAAGCAAGCCCTTCTTTGAACGCAAAAATCTCGTCGTATATCGTGGGAATAACGATTTTGAAACCGTTGGAATATCCCCACTTTCCGCCTTTTAGCACTTTGCGCCATTGCCCGGGCTTGAGCGGCTCGGTGAGTTTTTCGACGTTTTTTTGCTTATTCTTGTCGTTTTGCTTTTGCGGCTGCTGATTTTTGTTTTGTTGCGGCTTTGCGCCCACGCGGTCGGAAAGACCGAATTTGGAAGCGCGAGTTTTTTCGCCCTTGTCCGCTCTTTCGGATTTTGCGGATTTATCGCTTGTTTCTTTATCGTTTACGTCGCGTTTTTGCACGTCGTTTTGCGGCTTTTTCTTGTCGGATTTGCCCTTTTGCTCGCCGCCGAACTCGTTTTGCTTGCCAAAGTCCGTCGCGTTCTGCTTTTGCTCTGCGTTTGCGTTTTGTTTTTGCGGGTCGGGGCGCAATTCCATATCTTTTGCCCTCAAAGCGTCCTTAACTTCAAACAATATCTTTTTGTTGAGTCCTTGCACCTTGTACATATCCTTTTCGGTGCGTTTTACAAGGTCTGCCGCCGTCAAAATACGGTTTTTTGAAAGAAGTTCGCAAGTGGATTCGCCTATACCCAAATCCTCGAGAGAAAGCGTGAGTTGCGCTTCGGAATACTTTGCCGTTTGCTCGTTTGCACCCTCTTGATTCCTCTTCGGGGCGCGATTTTTATAATAACGTTTTTTGTTTGCCATATATATACCTTTTTTAGATATTAACACACGCGCACGAATATTTCAAGCAATAAAGTTATTATCTTGACTTAAAGTTGCAATTTGATTATACTTATACGTATGAAAACGACGATTGAGAATTCAAGAAAAATATTGACGATATTGCTGTTTGCCGCCATTTTTGCGGCGGTTTTTTCAAGTGCTTTCGCAACGTCTTACGCGAGCGCGGAAAGCACTCGAGATGTCGATTTCGTCAGACTTTTCCCGACCGTAAACTATTTTCAATCGGCAAATCCGTCTTTGGTCAGCGCAAACGCCGACTATCTTTTGGTGTACGACAAGGACGTTCACTCGCTTTTCGTGCGCCCCAACGACTCGTCGGACACTTACGTTTACGAGACGGATTTCGAGAATGTAACAAGCCTTTTCGTGCTTGAAAACGTGGCGTTTTTGCAAGCGGACGACAAATATTACACGATAGACTTATCCGACAAAACCGCAAACGCGGTCGAAGTCGCTCTGACATCGCCCTCTCGTATCGCTTCGATAACGAGCGACGGCACTCGCCTTTACGCCCACTCTCCGAAAGGCGCGTTGACAATTTACGACAAAAACCTTTCGATAACTTACAACGTCGATGCGGAAGATTCCCCCGACGAACTTGCAGGCTCTAACGCAATCGCGGGCGAAAACGGCAATCTTTACACTTTCCCGTCCATTTACGGCAACGCGTTTTTAGTGAAATTCGACACAACTTCCAATACTGTCGAAGCACACCCCATAACGCAAAACATTACGCAAGCGTACGTCGGCGACGTCGTGTACGCGCTTGAAGTTTTGTCCGCCACGGGGCAAAAACGATTGATTTGCCTCGACAAAACCACAGGCGAATTGCTTTTCCACACCGAAATTTATCCGCAAGCGTTCTTTGCTTACGGCAACAGAGTATTCACAATCGAAAACAAGAGCGTCGTCGTATACACGCTCTCAAGCGACAAATCGAGTCTTTCGAGAACAACGTCCATAACGATGACCGGCAACGACGCGTATCACCTCGACAATCCCGTTGATTTGTGCACCATTGACGACGGATATATCGTTGCGGACAAAAACAATTCCCGTCTTGCGACCATTGACAAATCCGGCGTTCTCATCGAGCAAAAACTCGACGATACCCCCCTTGCGCTCACTTCTTCCGAGCGTGACGTATATTGCGTATTCCAAGACAGAATAGACAGATTTTCGGGCGGAAAAACCACAAAAACGTACGAACTATCGGGAGCCCAAGACGTTGCGTATTCGGACAAACTCTATGCGCTCGCACAAGGCGGCGTATACACCGCAATCGGCAACTCGCTCATAAAGATATTCGACGTCGAAAACGGCAAGCGTATCGCAACCGCCAAAAACGGCACGAACGTTTACGTCCTCACCGCCGATTCCGTTTTGTGCATAGACCGCAACGGAACTAAACTTTTTGACGTTGCAAACGCGGATTTTGCCGAAGCCGTCGACTTTGCAATCGACTATACGGGCAAAGCGTACGTCGCGTTCAAAGACAGAATCGTCACTTATTACGCAAATCAAAGCCAAACGATTGCCGTTAAAGCGGCAAATCTGAAAGCGAGCATAACGAGCGTATGCCTTGACGGCGAAAACGTCGTATTCACCGCCGAAGAAAGTTTCGTCGGCACGCTCAACGTACACGCAACGACAAAGCAAAGTTTTAACGCAACGCTCCCGACATTAGAAAGAAGCGAATACTATTTTGCAACCGCCGACGGCGGCGCGCTCGAATACTCGTGGGACGGAAGACTCGAAAACACGCAAATTGCTTCGAGCGACGTGTATCTTGTCATTGACAAGGCAATCGAAGGCGCAGACGAAAATCTTAGGTATGCGCTTGTCGGCGACAAACTCGCAATCGTATCGAAAGACGACTTCACAGTAGCCGAAACGACCGCGTTAAGCGGCGAATACGTCGCAAAAGAGGACGTCACGCTTTACGCTCTGCCCTATTCTCAAAACGGCGCAATCGAGATTAAAGCAGGCGAAAAAGTTGCTCGCATAAGCGACGTCGCAGGCTACGACAACTCAAAGTGGACGATTGTGCAGTACGGCGAAAACACCTATTTCGTCAACTCGTCCGCAATCGAGGAATACGTTGAAATCGTTGACGAAAAAGACAAAGTTTACGGCAGAGCCAACGCCGACAGAGTGGGCGGAATGGTCAACGTATACGCCGCTGCCGACAAAAACAGCGAAGTCATACTTCAAATCGTTGACGGCAGTCAAGTCGAAGTGCTCGAAACGCTTGACAACTTCTATCTCGTAACCTTTGACGGCAAAGTCGGCTACATCGAAAAAGAGCATTTGAAGATAAACGGACTTACGACTGTACAAATCGTGGCGATTGTGCTTGCGATAATCGTCGCGCTTGCAGGAAGCGCAATCTTTGCTTCGATATATCTAACACGCAAAAACGGCGACAAAGATAAAAAAGACCCGAAACGAATTTAATTATAAAAGCCTCGCAGATTGCGAGGCTTTTATAATTAATAATGAATAATGAATAATTAATAATTGTGGAAGGCGAACCTTAATCCGAACACTTATTCGAAGACTACTCGTACACGAGATTTGCAACTTCGAAGACGGAATAAAAACCGCCGTCCGCGAACTTGTAGAGCGGACTTTTAACGAGCACTCGTTCAAGGCGTACTTATACAACTACTCTGCCCTTTAGCAGAACAATTTGAGTGCGGTATTTGAGCGTCAGACAAGGAAGGTTCGGCTTGAATCCAACGTACATAAGCGTACGTGATTTTGAGGCAAGACGCGACTGACGAAGCTATTTGCCAAATACCACACCGTTTGAGTGCGATATTGAGATGCAGAGCAAGGAAGATACTTCCGCACGGCAACCCTAATTTACAAAGCGTAAATGAGTTGACGGGCGAAGGTGTCTGACGCCGCTATGCGCTCAATAGCGCACTCAAACACGAGTTTTGCCCATAAAGAAAACGGCAAGCGCATTATACCCCGCACAGCCGGACACCAAACGATTGATGTAGCCGTACTTGACGGGAATACCGCCCGAAAGTTGCTCGATTTGCGCGCCGAAAGCGTGGGCTTCTTCGGGACAATTCGTGTGTCCGATGAGGATAAAATCGTTGTCGTCCTTGACGTAGTTCGTCTTGAAAAACTTGACCATTTCGGAAATAGACTTCTTTCTGCCGATGGATTTTGTGACGATGCCGATTTTGCCTTGCGTGGTGAGTTCGAGCACGGGGTTGATATGCACTATCATTCCGAAAAGCGCGGCGAGCGTGGAAATACGTCCGCTGTTGCGAAGATTGATGAGGTCGCTGACGATGAAACAATGGTGCGCGTTGAGTTTGTGATTTTCAACCCATTCGGCGATTTCTTCCATACTCTTGCCCTCGTCTTGCATTTTCTTTGCATAGTAAACGAGCAAGCCTTCGCCGCCTGCGCCCGCAAGCGTATCGATGACGATAATTTTTCTGTCGGGATATTTGATACGCAAGCCTTTTGCGATGTAGGATATATTGTCGAAACTTCCGCTCATGCCCGACGAGAAGCCGATATAAAGCAAGTCTTTGCCCTCTTGGAGCACTTGCTCGAACATAACTTCGGCGTCGTGGGGATTGATTTGAGATGTTTTGACGAGTTTGCCCGCTTTCAACTTTTCATAGAAAAGTTCGATTGGATACTCGTCGTCTTTCTCGTAGAAGCGGTCTTCGAGCGTGAAAGAAAAAGGCAAACGCCTCGTGGGATTTTCGTCATAATAGCCTTCAAAAAGGTCTGCGGTATTGTCGGTTACGATTTCAAACATAATTATCACCTTCTAAACAAACATTTTATCACCGTTTTTCGATTTTGTCCATAAAGAAAAACATAAGGATTTCCTTAATATCTTCAATTTTCGAGCTGAGTTTGAAAAACAAGTCGAAACCGTTGCGTTTTCGATTGATTGCGAGCATAATAACGATTGTACGAACGAGGAAAGTATGGCGTTTCAACTGAGTGTATTTATAATCTGCGCGCTGGGCATCTTGCTCTCTACGCTTTTCAATCTGCGCTTGCGCATAGGCAAATTCGGATTGAGTCTGTACTGGCTCATTCCCCTTGTATGTGCGATAATTCTGCTTGCGGCAGGCGGCGTGGACGCAAAGGCGGTTTGGGCGCAGTTTACCTCAAACGACGAAGTGAATCCCCTCAAAATCCTCGTATTGTTCCTTTCGATGACCGCGCTAAGCGTGTATCTCGACGAAATAGGCTTTTTCAAATGGCTCGCAAACGCCGTACTCAAAAAGGCAGGCGCAAGTCAGAAGAAGTTGTTTTTACTTTTATATATCACGACGTCGATATTGACGGTTTTCACCTCAAACGACGTGATTATCCTCACTTTTACGCCGTTTATCTGCTATTTTGCGCGCAACTGCGACATTGACCCGATTCCGTTTATCTTCACCGAATTTGTCGCCGCAAACACTTGGAGTATGTTTTTGATAATCGGCAACCCGACAAACATATACCTTGCCACATCAATGAAAGTCGGCTTTGCAGAATACGTCGGCGTAATGGCGCTGCCGACGATATTTGCGGGGCTTTCTTCCCTTGCGATACTGTATCTGATGTTCAGAAAGAAACTTTCTCTGCCTATGAACGCGCACGAAAGCGAAGTCGCAATCGAAAACAAACCTTGCCTTGTCATAGGTCTTGTCGCACTGTGCCTTGCAACGATAATGCTCGCAATATCGTCGTATATCGGCGTTGAAATGTGGATTGTGTCGCTTTGCGCGTTCGGATTCGTTCTCGTGGCAAGCACCGTCGCAACTCTTGCGCAAAAAAAATCGCTAAAACCCATAGGAAAAACGATTGCGCGGCTTCCGTGGCAACTCGTGCCGTTTTTGCTTTCGATGTTCGTCATCGTGCTGTCGCTCAATCAATGCGGCGTAACAAAATATCTTGCCGCATCCTTGCAAAACGCCGATTGCGCCCTGACTTTCGGCACTACGTCCGCACTTTTTGCAAACCTTATGAACAACATACCGATGTCGGTTTTGTATTCTCAAATTCTTCAAAGCGTGTCTGCGCAAAACCTCAAAGGCGCGATTTACGCTTCCGTTATCGGCTCGAATCTCGGCGCGTTGCTCACACCGATAGGCGCGCTCGCATCAATTATGTGGAACTCGATTCTTAAAACACAAAACGTCAAATTCACCTTTTTAGATTTCATAAAGCGCGGTTTCCTCGTGGGCGTTCCCGCTCTTTTCGCCGCAATAGGCGGACTTGAACTTATGCTTTTGATTTAACTCAATCTCTTGAAGAAAAAATATACGTGACAATTCATATAATATATGTTATAAAAGCATTATAATTCAAAGCTTAAAAGAGGAAAAATGGATTATTCTAAATTGCTGAATCCTATCGCGCAAAGCATACAACCTTCCGGTATACGTGAATTTTTCGGCATAGCCGCAACACGCAAAAACTGCATATCTCTCGGTGTGGGCGAACCCGACTTTTCCACACCTACGGCATTTTCGCAAGCGGGAATAAACAGTATAATAGCAGGCAAAACTCAATACACCGCAAATGCCGGACTTTTTGAACTTCGCAAGGCAATTTCCGTTTATACGGAACAATTTTCGAAGGTCGAATACAACCCCGAAAACGAAATTATCATCACCGTCGGCGCAAGCGAAGGCATAGACGCCGCATTTCGAGCGGTGATCGCACAAGGCGACGAAATCCTTATTCCCGAACCGTGTTTCGTATGTTATGCGCCTCTCGTAATGCTTGCGGGCGGAATCCCTGTGCCAATCGAATGCAAAATCGAAAACGACTTCAAACTCACCAAAGACGAATTACAAAAAGCGATTACGAGCAAGACGAAAGGACTTTTGCTCTCTTATCCCAATAATCCTACGGGCGCGATTATGGAAAAATCCGACCTCGAAAAACTCGTGCCGACCATAAAAAAGCACAATCTAATCGTTTTCAGCGACGAAATATACGGCGAATTGACCTATGACGGCGCAAAATTCACGTCGATTGCTTCCCTTGACGGTATGCGCGAACGCACGATAGTGATAAGCGGGTTTTCAAAATATTTTGCAATGACGGGTTGGCGGCTCGGATACGTTTGCGCCCCGAAAGAGATAATCGACGTGATATTCAAAATACATCAGTATGCGATTATGTGTGCCTCGACCGCCGCGCAATACGTTGCTCTCGAAGCGCTCAACGCCTCGTTCGAGGACAACTTCAAGGAAGTACACCTTATGCGCGACGAGTATGACAAGCGCAGAAAATACGTTTTCGAGCGACTATCTGCAATGCAACTCAAATGCTTCAAGCCTCGAGGTGCATTTTATGTCTTTCCGAGCGTAAAATCCACAAATACGGACGGCGAAAAGTTTGCATATTCCCTCCTCGATTCCAAAAACGTTGCGGTCGTCCCCGGCGGCGCGTTCGGCAAAAGCGGAAAAGACTACGTCCGCATAAGTTACGCCTATTCGCTCGACGTCATAAAACACGCCCTCGATTTGATTGAGGAATTTATAAACGAAAAACGCTGAATTTGACAGACACGATTCTCAAACGTCGTTAAAATTTCACATTGCATAACGCTAAAAAATTAATCTAAATAGATTAAATTCATAATAATTTTGGTTGAAAACAGTCCGTTCAATCGAGCGGACTGTTTATCTTAACATAATGATTTCAACCGTTTAGATTGCCTAAACTTATATTTTTTCAAATAAACGCTTTCTGCAATCTCTCTTTGTATTAACCTTATCAACCAACCGTGACAGTGCCGTCTTCGGTGATGGTTACGGTGTCGCCCGTGTTGACTGATTTTAGAAATTCGTCGCCGAGTCGGTCGATGGCAATGACGTTGGAATCTTCCCAAATCTTTGCAAGCACGATTCCGCTTGCCGCAAGCGAATCGATGTGGTCCGCAAACAAGAACGCCGCGGGATTGATGCCCATCGAGCATACGGTTTGAATGACGAGACCGCCCGTCGTCGAACCTATGGTTTGAGGAAGACAAAGCGCCTTGCCCGTGATGTTGAGTCCGAAGATGTCCTTGTTGTTTTGGTCGCTGACGATAACTTGTTTTGCATTTGTGAGCGCGCTCTTTTGGAATGTCGCAAGAGTGTTCACGCCTTGTCTTGAAACTACGGCTTCGCCCTTGAAGTTGCCTGCCGCTATAACTCTACCCTTAAATGTTTTCATAATCTTATTCCTTTCCTGCTATGATATTGAGAAGGTCTGCGGTTTTAAAGTATCTTGCGATGCTGTACGTGCGCAGTTTGTTTGAGCAAGTCGCGATGGATTTGCCTTTTGTGAGCGGATTGTTGGTGTACATAAGCGGGCAAATGCTTGTAAGTTTTGCGCCCGTTGCGACGAGACGATTGTATGCAGGCGTCTTTTTGAACTTTGCAACGACGTCGGGTGCGGAACATACGATGGTTTGCAACGCAACTTTCTTCTTTCCGCTTTGTTTGAGCGCGTTTTCAATCATATCCGTCCACTCGTTGAGTTGCGTGAAGGTGAGGTGCGGACAACCGACGAATGCCATCGTGGCTTTGCTGTCGGGCTTTTTCCACATATTCGGATAACTCTTGTACACTCTTTCGAGTTCCGCGTCGTCGATAACGTACACTTTGGGATTTTCGACGATAAGTTTTTCGCCGAGTTCCTTCGCTTCGGGGGTAAGATTGTCGATATGATAAAGACCGACCGCGCCGTTTGACGCCGTTGCCGCGCCGAAATCTTTGAGATAGCCTTTCGCTTCGTCCGTGAGTTCGCTTCCTATCCACTTGTCGAGACCGTAAACGTACGGAACGTCCTCAACGACTTTCATGCCGATTGCGCTTCCGAGGATTTGCGCTTCGGGGATTTTGGTGGTTTCCACTTTAACGATCCAAGTTGCCTTTCTGCCCTCGTCCGTTAGAAGACCGAATTCGGGAACGCAACCAACGATAGAGCCGAACAAATCGAGCATACCGCTGTTGCGGTTGCAACGTGCGCCGAGAACAGAGTTTGCGTAAACGACCGCGCTCGATTCCGCCCAAGAAAGAATGTCGCCTTTCTTCGGTATATTGCCCACTTCGTCGAGATAGCAAGCACATGTGAACGCATTTGCGTCTTTAAGGCCGACGGCTTTGAGTTGTTCCTCGTAATGCTTTTGTTGAGAATACATAATCTTCTCGTTGACGAGTCTGTCAAGCAAGGAATATTTCACGTTTTCTCTGTCGAGCGGACGAGGGTCGACAGTGAAAGTGCCTTGCGTCTTGATACCGTCGGCAATGAGTCTGTCCATCGTCTTGTAAAGAGGCTTCAAAAGTCCGATGCCGAAACTCGTGACGAGATGCCCTTCTTTGTGCGTTACTTCAACCATACGTTTTGCGCCGAAAATATCGCCGAACATAACGAGAGTTTCCATAACCTTTGCCATCGTTTCCCCTTTCTTGCCGTTGAGAATGTCGGCTTGTTCGGGGGTGAGTTGAATGTTGTATTTCATAATTATACCCTCATAGCGCGCCGCTTTTTGCAGAGCGCAAAATAATTGTTTCTTACATAAATATTTTACTATACAGATATAAAAATATCAATAGGCAATTTTACCTCTGTTAGAAATTTTTTTAATATTTCGCAAAAAGCCGAACATCGAAAAAAATCCGCAAAGATTGCGGATTTTAAGTTCGTATTGTATAAATTGCTCGCATTAGTTTTTATTGCGACAAAATGCTCGCATTAAGTTTTTATCGTCATAAAACGATTGCGTTAGGTTTCTATTGCGATAAACGGAACGAACGTTTCGTCCTCGCTTGCGCCTGCGTGCATACCGATAAAAGGTTCTTCGTCGAGTGCAAACGGATTTATGCAGATTTTTCCCGTCGCAATCGCAACGTAGTCGCCCACGAAATCCTCGAATCTCGCGTTGGGTTTACCGTCGCCGAAAAGATTGCATTCGAGCACTTCGTCGTGACTTAAAAGTATATAATCCTTTCCGAATGCGGCGTTAAACGCCTTTTCAAACTCTGTTCCTCTGCCCTTTTTGACAAAAATCGACATCGCGCGCGACTCTATGGACGGCACTCGTTCGAGACAATCGGCAATTTCGGGATAATCGCAAAGCGACTTCCACTCTGCGTCGATAAGTCCGTGATCGGCGGTGACTATGACGAGCGTGTCTTTTAAGTCCTTGCAAAGTGTCTCTACTTCGTCGTTTATGAGGCGGATTTGCTCTGTTACGCTTGCGTGCGTAGTGCCGAAATCGTGCATATCGTGGTCGGGTTGATTCCAGTAGCAATAAATATACTTTTCGCCCTCTTTTTTGCAAAGTTCGCGCACGATATTGCAAGTCGTTTGCACCGAATCCGTCGTTATACCGGCGTGTTTTGACACGAAATACGCTTGTTTGCCTGTTTTTCGAATTTTCGTTTCGAGATTATCGAAAGGTATCGCGGTTTTTGCTACGGGATAGTCTGCGGCAATTTCGTCCTTACCGAACTCGGTGTTAGTGAAAAGGCATACGTTTTTGTCAACTTCTTTGAAATACAGCGCCCAGCCGAGCCAGCCGTGTTCGCAAGGCGTAAGTCCCGTTTCGATTGACGTCGTAGCGGCGGTCGTCGTTGGCGGAAAAACCGAACTTATCCGGCGAATATTATGCTCGATTAAAAACGGCGCAACTCGTTTATGCTTTTCGAGAATCGCCGTCCCCATACCGTCAAACAGCATAACCACGACGTTTTTGTAGCCTTTTGCAAGCAACTTATCAAACTCCTCGAGCGTGCAATGCGTATACGGCGCGCCAAAATGCTTCAGCACCGAACAAGCCAAAGACACGAGAGACTCGTCGTAGTTGACGGGAATATACTTATACATAATCTGTCCTCGCAAATATTATAGTTCTATTCTATCATATCGAAAGTTTTGTCGCAAGACAAAAAAAAATGCGTGATTTTGCGGTATCTAACCGCATTAAATCGCGCATAAGTTGCAAATATCAAATTGTTTTTCTATGTCGTATTATTTGATTGTGTGGATTGCGACGTCGTACGCTTCGCGCGTTGCGTCGGCAATTCTTCCCACTTTCTTCGCGTCGCCGATGACGTAAAGATTCTTTACCTTGCCTTCGAGTTCTTTTGCAAGCGAGTTGACCGAGCGTGCGCCGAGCGAAAGCACGACCGCGTCCGCGTCAACGTGATAAGGCTTGCCTTGGCTTACGGGTTTGCGATTCTTGTCGAGTTTGACCGGCTCTATAACTATGCCCTTTTCGTCAATCGAATTGAGTTTGTGCGAAAGGATATATTGCGTTCCCTTTGCGTCGAGTTTCGGCACGATGTCGTCGAGGTGTTGGAACCACGTTCCCGGCGCGAGAGTGTCCGCCATTTCGACGATTATAACCTTGTTGCCGTCTTCCACGAGCAATTCTGCCGTTTCGAGACCCGTCATACCCGAGCCGATAAGAGCGACTTTCTTGTTTTCGAGTTTGACGTCACCGCTCAAAATTTGCGTGGTCGTGTAGACGTTTTCAAGATTTACGCCCTCTATAGAGCGAGGTTTGACCGCACAAGCACCTGTTGCAACGACAACCGCATACGGATTGTAACTTGCGATAACTTCGGGCGTCGCCTCTGTGTTGAGATGGATTTCCGCGCCGAATTTTTCCGCATTGGTGCGCATATCTTCAAACGACCAGCCGAGTTTTTCTTTCTTTGGCGGTTTGTTTGCAAGTTGAATTTGTCCGCCGATTTGATTGTCTTTTTCAAGCACGATTGCTTTGAAACCTCTGCGACCGAGCATTTCCGCGCAAGTAAGCCCCGCAACGCCCGCGCCGACGACAACGACCGCTCTGCCGTTTCCGTCTTTGGGAAGATTGTCAAATTCCTTTTCTCTGCCGACCGTGGGGTTGACCGCGCAATAGCCGTGATCGCCGTGATAGGCGTTGTCTTGCATACTCTGTATGCAGTACAAGCAGCAAAGGCAGCGTTTGATTTCGTTTTCGTGACCGCTTTGCGCTTTTTCCGCCCAGTGCGGATCGGCGATGTGGGGTCTGCCGAGGGATACGAAGTCCTGATCGCCTTCTTCGAGTTGTTTTTCCGCTTGTGCGGGCGTACGAATGAGGTTTGCGGCGATAACGGGAATATTGACCTCTTTTTTGACTGCCGCCGCAAGATATTTACGCCAGCCGCAATCGAAACTCGTGGGTTCGAGCCAGTAGTTGAACGTGTCGTACGCCGCGCTCGAAACGTCGATTGCGTCAACGCCCATATCTGCGATAGCCTTTGCGTATTTCAAGCCCGTTTCGAAGTTGTAGCCTTTTTCGGGTTTGCCTATTTTGGAATAGAACTCGTCGAGAGTAAGGCGCACGATGATGGGATAATCGCCGCATTCTTTGCGGATTCCTTCCACGATTTCGCGCAAGAAACGAAGTCTGTTTTCAAAACTTCCGCCGTATTCGTCCGTTCTATGGTTGGTGTTGGGCGAAAGGAATTGTTGGATAAGATAGCCGTGCGTGCCGTGAAGTTCCACGCCGTCGATACCCGCTTTTTGGCAACGTACCGCGCCGTCTATAAATTGACGGATAACTTTTTTGACTTCCCTATGGCTCAAAGCGCGCACTCTGCCGCCTGCAAAATAACTCGGTTCACACTTCGACGCGGACACCGACGACAATGCGATATTATGTTTCGACATAAAAGGCGCGATGTTGAACAGCGTTTTGGGGAAACTCTTGAACATTCTCGTCATTGCGATACACAAGGGTACTGTGCCGATTGCAAGACCGACGTTCTGACGTCCGGGGTGATGCAACTGCACGAAAAGTTTTGCGCCGTGTTTGTGTATACGCTCTGCAAACTCGTGAAGACCCGCAATTTGATAGTCGTGGCTTGCGCCGAGTTGCGCGAACGCCGCCGAACCGTGCATGTCGTTTATACGGGTGATTTCGGTGATGATAAGCCCCGTACCGCCCTTTGCGCGTTCCTCGTAGTAGTCCATAAGTTGCTCGGTGACGCAACCGTCGAACTGACCGAAGCCCATAAGCATAGGCGACATAACGATACGGTTTTTAATTTCGCAATTACCTATTTTCATAGGTAAAAACAGCATTTTGTATTCCATAATTCCCTTTAACACATTTAACGCGTGCTCGTCATACTTTTATTTTTCTAAATAATTGTAGCATAAATCGATATTATTTGCAAGAAATAAATTTACAAGTTAATTAATTACTCAAACGGCGTTGCGATGGAAGCAACAAATAAATATTCTTCCTCTACAAAAGTGAAGTGCGTGAATCTTAAAATAACACATCACCCCTTCCCTTCGGGCTTTCCCCTATTGCTCAAACTTGCGCCATTTCTTTGCAAAATTGCACATCGTTCGCAAGAGGGGAAGTCGGCACTCACATAAATAGGGG
>ENA-OPDO01000062-OPDO01000062.1-human-gut-metagenome-genome-assembly--contig:-NODE-62-length-25856-cov-3.726910_pt1 | contig 25856 bp, 14 predicted proteins | sample MGYA00241626_ERZ501515 | MGnify/ENA primary metagenome ERZ501515 (study PRJEB25962, sample SAMEA2042431) | human gut metagenome | biome: human gut; feature: human-associated habitat; material: faeces...
TCGCCGTGGGTTCCCTCAAATTTATGCAGAGGGGGAACGGCGATAGGGAAAACACCTGAGGAAAGGGGAAACTTTAATTAGAGTACACGCCCCTACCCCCTTGTAGAGTACAAAACTCTCTCTATTGAGATGAAGAACAAGGAAACGCTCTTTTGCGAATCCGCCTAACGTATCAAACCGTACGTGACGAGTGAACAAAAAGCCTCTGCCGCAGTTATTCGCCCGTTTTCTTACCCTGCCTCAGGTGATGATTGAGATGAAGAACAAGGAAACGCCCGTCTGAAACAAAACCCAACGTACAAACTGTACGTGATTTTGGAGCAGACGGGCGTTGACACAGTTATTCGCTCAATCATCACCTGAGGGGGACGGTGGCACGGGCGTCAAGGGTTAAATCAGCCTCATCCGCTCCGCTCTTTATTAGGAAACAAGCGGCTGCGCCTATCATTGCGGCGTTGTCGGTGCAATACTTGAGTTTGGGATAATGAACGTTGCACCCTTTTGAGGCGAGTTCGTCGAAACGACGGCGAAGTTCCTCGTTTGCGCTGACGCCGCCGGCGACGGCTATGTCTTTTATTCCGGTTGCTCGAATGACTTTTTCAAGGGTATCGACAAGTTGCGATACGGCACATTTTTGAAAACTTGCGGCGATGTCGGCACGAGGTATTTCTTCGCCTTTCTGTTCAAGGTTATGAACGAGATTTATGACAAACGTTTTGAGTCCGCTATAACTGAAATACAGGTCATCTAACCCGCTCGATTTGGGTTCGGGCATATTGTAAACAGGCTTTCCTTCGCGCGCTAATTTTTGAATTTCGGGACCGCCGGGATAGGGCAATCCGAGCACTCTTGCAACCTTGTCGAACGCCTCGCCGCAAGCGTCGTCTCGGCTCTGCGCAATGAGTTCGATATGCTCGTAATCGAGCACTTTTACGATTGCGGTATGTCCGCCGCTTGCAAGCAAGCAAAGGTACGGCGGTTTAAGATTGCTGTCGATATAATTTGCGGCGATATGTCCTTTGACGTGAGATACTGCAAACAGCGGCTTTTGCCACGCGTAGGCGAGTCCCTTTGCAAAGTTTACGCCCACCAAAAGCGCGCCCAAAAGCCCTGCGCCGTAAGTTACGGCAACCGCGTCTATATCGTCCTTTGTCATATGCGCTTGCTCGAGGGCTTCTTTTACGACGTTTTCTATTGCCAACGTATGATTTCTGCTCGCGATTTCGGGAACGACGCCGCCGAATCGACGGTGTATTTCTATTTGCGTGGCAACCACGTTTGACACGACTTCTCTGCCGTCGCGCACAATCGCGCAAGCGGTTTCGTCGCAACTCGACTCTATGGCAAGCACCGTTAAACCTTGCTCATTCTGCAAATCGTTCATTGTTTCGTAAAAATGATTTTATGCGGTTAGAATACCGCTTTTACAAGGTTTTGCGCCTTGCAAAACAGCAACGGCACGCAAAATGCGCACCGTCGAAAATTGCTTGTTCGTATCTTATTTTTGTATTGACGAAAGTTTGAGATACTCGTTGATAAATCCGTCGAGATCGCCGTCCATAACCGCTTGCACGTTGCCCGTTTCGTAGTTCGTGCGGTGGTCCTTGACCATCGTGTACGGACAGAAGACGTAGCTGCGGATTTGGCTTCCCCACTCGATTTTTTTGAGTTGTCCGCTGATTTGCGCCGCTTCTTCTTCACGCTCGCGCTCGCGCTTTTCAATGAGTTTGGAGCGAAGCATTTGCATTGCGACTTCGCGGTTTTGAATCTGGCTTCTCTCGTTCTGACACGCCACGATAATACCCGTCGGGATGTGCGTAATGCGGATTGCCGATTCGGTTTTGTTGACGTGTTGTCCGCCCGCGCCCGACGAGCGATAGGTGTCCACTTTCAAATCTTCGGGGCGAATTTCGATTTCGGACGTATCGATGATTTCGGGCATAACTTCGAGAGAGGCAAAGGACGTATGACGTCTTGCGTTTGCGTCGAACGGCGAGATACGCACAAGTCTGTGAACGCCTTTTTCCGCTTTGAGATAGCCGTACGCGTTGTCGCCCTCGACTCTGAACGTAACGGATTTTATGCCCGCTTCGTCGCCTGCGAGATAGTCGAGTTCGGTGCAAGTCCAGCCCGTGCGCTCGCAATAGCGCGTGTACATTCTGTAAAGCATACTGCACCAGTCTTGCGCTTCCGTACCGCCTGCGCCCGCGTGCAAGGTAAGGATTGCGTTGAGCGAGTCGTATTTGCCGCTCAAGAGCGTTGCAAGCGACAAACTTTCCACCGCTTCCGAGAGGTCGTGAACGGTCGTGAGAATCTTCTCGTCTTCCGCTTCGTCCCCTTCGAGTTCCACGATGTCGATTGTGTCAAGAGCGTCTATGCGCGCAATCATCTTTTCGAACTTCTCGATTTTGCTTTGCAACTGACTTATTTCTTTGGACACTTTCTTTGCGTTGTCGGGGTCGTCCCAAAATCCGTCGGCGTTTTGTATCGCTTCGAGTTCTTTGATTCTGTCGCGGATTTTTACGGGATTTATGCTTTCGTAAGCGCGCACCGTTTCCGCGCGCATTTCTTTTAGTCGGTTTCTCGGTTCGTTGTAATCTAACATATTGGTTTTCCTATTATAGCGTCACCGTATTTTGCACGGTACGATGTTTATATGGCGAAATTTGCTCTATAAAACACCGTTTTCGTTATTTGTTCTTTCCGCAACAGTTCTTATATTTAAGACCGCTACCGCACGGACACGGGTCGTTTCTGCCCACTTTTTTGTCCGAGCGCACGCTCTTTTGCGCCGCCGCGATGTTCTGTCTTACGGACGACGTAGAGCCGTCTTCCCTCTTTTCGACGTGGATTTTGAGAAGTATGGAAGCGGTTTCGGAATGAATCCTCGACACCATATCTTCAAACATATCCCAGCCTTCTTGGCGGTATGCGATGACGGGGTCGCGCTGACCGTAGCCGCGAAGTCCTATGCCTCGTCTCAGAGCGTCCATTGCGTCGATGTGGTCCATCCACTTCGAGTCGACCGTCTTCAAAAGCACCACTCTTTCGAGTTCGCCGAAGTCGAATCCGTCCGCTTTCGTCGCTTCGATTTTGTCGTTATAATCTTTGAGCGCAACTTTCAAAACCGCGTCTTTGAGTTTGTACACGTCGAAACACGAGCAAAGTTCGGGGGTCATAAGGTTCGTGCCTTGCGGAAGCATTTTTTGTTCGAGAGATTGGTTGAACGCCGCATAATCCCACGTCTGATAATCGGTCTTGTAGTCGGCGTAGTAGCCGATGATTTCTTCTGCAAGGTCGTCTATCATATCGAGGATTTGCTCGTGTACGTCCATACCGTCAAGCACTTTTCCTCTCTCTTTGTAGATGATTTCGCGTTGCGCGTTCATAACGTCGTCGTAACTCAAAACCTGCTTTCTTATCGAGTAGTTTCTGCCCTCGACGATTTTTTGCGCTCGTTCGATTTGCTTTGTGATTATACCGTTAGAGATGGGCACATCGTCGGGCAAGTGCATAGTTTCGGCAATGGCTTTCATTCTGTCGCCGCCGAAAATACGCGCGATGTCGTCTTCCATCGAGATGTAGAAAACCGTACTGCCGGGGTCGCCCTGACGTCCGCTACGTCCTCTCAACTGATTGTCGATACGTCTGCTTTCGTGGCGTTCCGTGCCGATAATGCGCAAACCGCCGAGTGCGACGACTTTCTCTTTCTCTTCGTCGCAGATTGCCTTGAATGCGTCGTAATGGTGCTTGTACACCTCTTTTGCGGCGATAATCGCGGGGTCATTGCTCGCGTGCGGCGAGGACGCCATTTCGATGACTTCGAGCGGATAGCCGTCCTTTTCCATACGTTGTTTCGCTTGAAAGTCCGCGTTGCCGCCGAGCATAATATCCGTTCCGCGTCCCGCCATATTCGTCGCGATAGTGACAGAATTGAGTCTGCCTGCTTGCGCGATTATCTCGGATTCCTGCTTGTGGAATTTTGCGTTCAAAACATTGTGAGGAATGCCCTTGCGCTTCAAAATATCACTGAGTTGCTCGCTCTTTTCGACGCTTATCGTACCGACGAGAAGGGGTTGCCCCGTCGCGTGATGGTCGATGATGTCTTGCACGATTGCGGTGATTTTTCCGCTGACTTTGGTGTAAATCTGGTCGTGTTCGTCAACTCTCCTTGAGGGCTTGTTCGGCGGAATAGTGACGACATCGAGCGCGTATATGCCCTCGAATTCGTCTTCTTCGGTCTTTGCAGTACCCGTCATACCGGCGAGTTTTTTGTACATACGGAAGAAGTTTTGGAAGGTTATCGTCGCAAGTGTCTTGTTCTCGCTTCTGATTTGGACATGTTCCTTTGCTTCTATCGCCTGATGCAAACCTTCGTTGTAGCGACGACCTATCATAATACGCCCCGTAAATTCGTCCACTATCAGCACTTCGCCGTCGCTGACGATGTAATCGGTGTCGCGCTTCATAATGAAGTGCGCTTTGAGCGCGGCTTGAATGTGGTGATAAAGGTCGGTGTTTTCGAGGTCGGTGAGGTTTGCGACGCGGAAGAATCTTTCCGCTTTCTCGATACCTTGATCGGTGAGCATTATCGTCTTTTCTTTTTCTTCGATAGTGAAATCGTCGCCCTCTCTGCACTGACGCGCGAAATTGTCCGCGCTCTTGTAAAGTTCGCTGGATTTTCCGCCTCTGCCCGAAATGATGAGTGGCGTTCTCGCCTCGTCTATGAGAATGGAGTCAACCTCGTCGATTATGGCGTAATTGAGTTCGCGTTGCACCTTGTCCGCCTTTCTCACGACCATATTGTCGCGCAAAAAGTCGAAGCCGAGTTCGTTGTTTGTGCAGTAGGTTATATCGCTTTGATACGCCTTTCTCTTTTCTTCGACGCTCATTTGCGGCACGACGACGCCGACGGTAAGTCCCAAAAACTTGTAGAGTTTGCCCATCCACGCCGCGTCACGCGTTGCGAGATAGTCGTTGACCGTGACGACGTGAACGCCCTTGCCCGTGAGCGCGTTGAGGTACGCGGGAAGCGTTGCGACAAGCGTCTTGCCTTCGCCCGTACCCATTTCCGCGATACGTCCCTGATGAAGCGCGATGCCGCCGATAAGTTGAACGTGGAAGTGGCGCATACCCAGCACTCTCTCGCCCGCTTCTCTCACAACCGCGTATGCGTCGGGAAGAATATGGTCGAGCGTTTCGCCGTCTGCGAGCCTCTTTTTGAGCACGTCCGTCTGACTTACGAGCGTATTGTCGTCCATCGCCGAGTATTTGGGCGCGAGAGCCTCGATTTTGTCGGCGATTTTGTTGAGTTTTCTGACCTTAAATTTGTTTTCGTTAAAAAGTGCCATAGTTCACCTTTATTATGTTTAAGCAAATTATACTATATAAATTTGCATATATCAATCTATATCATTCGTTTGGGATTTTAAGTTGCGTGACTGCGGCAGTCAGCACGCACACTTCTCTCGCTTTTGCTTTGAGCAACGTCTTTGCGCACTCGTTTGCGGTCGCGCCCGTAGTGAAAACGTCGTCTATAAGCAAAATCTTTCTTCCTTTGACTTGCTCGAACGCGCAAGCAAACGCGCCGTCGAGGTTGTTTGCTCTGTCCTTGCCTTTGAGTTCCTTTTGCTGCGAGGTGTCTTTCACCTTGACGAGCGCGGGAAGAACGGCGATATTAAGCCTGTTTCCCACCTCGTACGCCAAAAGTTCGGCTTGATTGAATCCTCTTTTCTTCACTTCCTCGTCGGTCATCGGCACGAAGACGATGATTTCCGAATCAAAACCGCACTCGATAAACTTGTCCGCCATAAGCGCGCCGAGCGTTTGAGCGATATACGTTTTCTTGCCGAATTTCAGTTTGTATATCAACTTCTTCACTTCGCCGTCGTATACGAGCGGCGAGCGGTTCTTCACGAACGCGGACTTTTGATATTGACAGCGATTGCAGTAGTCGCTCTCGTCTTTGAGCGGAACGCCGCAGTTAAGACAAATATGCCCTTTGACAAACGGCAACTTCTCTATACATTCCGAGCAGAGACGATATCTCGTGTCCTCGACGAGTTCCTCGCCGCATACGTCGCAAGTGCAATCGAGCGGGAACAGAGCCGAATCGAACTCGCCGAGCAATCTCTTGAAAAACGTCTTGACCTTTTGCATTACGACTTTTCTCTTACCGCCCTTTGCGTTCTTTCTTTCGTCTTGCGAATCTTCGCTTTGAATTTCGCCTTGCAAATCTTCGTCCGTTTGCGTTTGCTCTGCTTGCGCTTTTTCGTCTTGCGTTTCGTCCGTGTTTACGATATTAGGCGATTCCTTTTCGTATTCGCCGCTCAATTTATCTTCCGACTCAATCATACGCGCCGCCTTGCCATTCTTGCTCGATAAGTTCGATGAGAAGCGAGTATCGTCTTGCGGTTTCGTTGTTTTGTATCATACGTTGCACGGTCTTTTTACTGCCGCTTATCACGACGAGTTTCTTTGCTCTCGTAACCGCCGTATACAGCAAGTTTCTCGTTTGCAACATATAGTTTGCGTCGAGTGCGATAACCACCGCGTCAAACTCGCAACCTTGCGATTTGTGTATGGTCACGGCGTACGCAAGCGTGAGTTGGTCCACATCGCTATATTCGTAAATCGACACTTTATCATCGTCAAAGCGCACGGTAAACTGCATAATCTGCGTGTTTATGCTTTCAATCACGCCTATATCGCCGTTGAAAACGCCGCTTCCGCGCACGGTTTTGAAGCCGTCCGTTTGCGACCATTCCTGTTGATAATTGTTTTGAAGTTGCATAACCTTGTCCCCCTCGCGGTAAATGCAATCCGCACGTTTGACTTCTCGCTTGTGCGGCGATGGGGGATTGATTATTTTTTGCAACTCTTTGTTCAGATTTATCGTGCCTGCAACGCCTCGTTTCATCGGGCAAAGCACTTGAATTTCGCTCGGGGCGACGTTGATGTATTTGGGCAAGCGGCGAGTGACGAGCGCAATGGTGTTTGCGCAAATTTCCTCGCTCGTGTTCTTTTCCTCAAAGAAAAAGTCGCTGCTCTTGTTGTCGATGTCGGGCATAACGCCGCTGTTGATTTTGTGGGCGTTAGTGACGATTTTGCTCTTTTCGCTCTGGCGGTAAATCTGCGTGAGATAACTCACGTTAAACTTTCCGCATTTGATTAGGTCGTTAAGCACGTTGCCCACGCCCACCGAAGCGAGTTGATCCTTGTCGCCCACAAGCACGAGGCGCGAGCCTCTTTCGAGCGCGTTTATGAGTGCGGAAAAAACGTATTCGTCCACCATACTCACCTCGTCCACAATCACGACGTCTACGGGCAAGCGAGTGTTCTCGTTGTACGTGAAGTGACCCTCGCCGTTTTTGTAGTCCAAATCGAGCATACGGTGAATGGTTTTTGCTTCCTCACCCGTTGCTTGCGAAAGTCGTTTTGCGGCTCTGCCCGTAGGCGCGCAAAGCGCGACTCTCTGTCCCAAATCCTTGAACAGTTTGAGTATGCACTTGACGATTGTCGTTTTGCCCGTACCGGGCCCGCCCGTGACTATCTGCACGCCGTTTTCGATTGTTTCTCTGACTGCTGCGATTTGATTTTCGTGAAGGGAAAAGCCTGCGTCCTTTTCAAACCGTGCGACTTCGTGGTCTACGTCCACTCGGAAATCGGAAGCCTCTTGCTTTAATTGCAACAGTTTTCTCGCGATGCTCTTTTCGGTGTTGAAATTCTTTTTCAAGAGTATGGCGGTATGCTCTTTCGTTTCGTATCTCACGAGGTCGCCGAGCATAACCATATCCATCATATTGTCGCGCACTCTTTGTGCGATATCTTCCGAATCGATACTTAAAAGTGCGATTGCGCTTGCCAAAAGGTCGTTTTCGGGCAAATAGTTGTGTCCGCTTCTCGTCGCCGCTTCTTTTAGAAGATAGGTTATCGCGGCGCAAATACGATAGTCGCTGTCCTTTTCTATGCCGAGTTCACCAGCGATTCTGTCCGCCGTGGCAAATCCGATTCCGTCCACGTCGTCAACGAGCATATACGGATTTTTACGCACGTTATCAACGGTTTTCACATCGTATGTGCGGTAAATTTTGAGGGACATATTGACGCTGATTCCGAGATTTTGCAAGAACATAACCGCGTCTTGCATTTTCTGCACTTTGGCGTAATTCATTCCGAATTCCGTCGCGCGCTTCAGCGATATGCCTCTTACCTTTGCAAGTTCCATCGGATATTTCATCATTTCCAGCGAATCCACGCCGAACATATCCACAATAGACTGCGCCGTCACCGGACCGAGTCCCGATATAAGACCGCTGCCCAAAAACTTCTTTATCCCTTCGAGTTTGGACGGCGCGGATACCCACACTTTGTCGGCGCAAAACTGCTTTCCGTAGGTCGTGCGAGTTTGGAACTTGCCCTCGACTCTTATATTCATACCCTCGCTTACGGGCGGAAAAATACCGACAACGGTAAAAACGGAGTCCTCGCATCTCATATCGAGAACCGTATAGCCCGTGTCCGCGCTTGCGAATATGACGTCTTTTATTTCGCCTGCAAGTTGCATTTTCTTCCCTTTTCGATGATATTATTTTCGATTTTCCACGCCGATTTTTCGGCGTTTTCAAGCCGTTTTTTTTGATGTTGTTAAGCCGTTCTTACAACATTTTTACGGCGTTTTTGAGAAAAAAACGGTAGGGTTATCCTACCGTTTTTATCTCGCGTATTCAAAATTTGTATTTTTCGACTGCGTATTTTACTTGCTCGACCATATCCGTTTCTTCCCAACTGAAACCTTCCTTGCCGAAATGTCCGTAGTTGGAAGTTCTGCGGTAAATGGGGCTTGCAAGGTGCAAATGATCGATAATCGCCTTCGGGCGCAAATCGAACACTTCGCGCACGACTTTTGCAAGCGAATCGTCGTCGATAATGCCCGTGCCGTAGGTATTGACGTACACCGAAACGGGGTGTGCCATACCGATTGCGTATGCAACTTGCAATTCCGCTCTCTTGCACACGCCTGCCGCAACGAGATTCTTGCAGATGTAGCGAGCCATATAGGACGCGCTTCTGTCCACTTTCGTGGGGTCTTTGCCGCTGAACGCGCCGCCGCCGTGAGGACAGAATCCGCCGTACGTGTCGACGATAATCTTTCTTCCAGTAACGCCGCTGTCGCCTGCCGGTCCGCCGATTACGAATCTTCCCGTCGGGTTGATGTAAATCTTGGTGTCGTCGTCGATGTACTCTTGCGGAATCGCGTAAGAGATAACCTTGTCGATTATTTCTTCTTCGAGTTCGTCCATACTTACGTTTTCGGAATGTTGGCAACTAACGACGATAGTGTCCACTCTTTCGGGAACGTCGTCAATGTATTCGACCGTAACTTGCGCTTTGCCGTCGGGACGAAGCCACGCAAGTTCGCCGCTCTTTCTGACGTCGGTGAGGCGTTTTGTGAGCGCGTGAGCAAGCGTGATGGGAAGGGGCATAAGCGACTCGGTTTCGTCGCAAGCGTATCCGAACATCATACCCTGATCGCCTGCGCCCGTCTTGTCGTAATCGTCCTTGCCGTCGCCGTCGGTCGCGTCGTTGACGCCCATAGCGATGTCGGGCGATTGTTCGTCGATGGAACTGAGCACCGCGCATGTTTTGTAGTCGAATCCGAGTGAACTGTCGTTGTAGCCTACGTCTTTGATGACTTCTCTTACGATTGAGGGAATGTCGCAATAATGCTTGGTGCTGACTTCGCCGAACACCATAACCATACCCGTCGTGGCGCACACTTCAACGGCGACTCTCGCAGAGGTGTCCTCTGCGAAAATGTCGTCGAGAATTGCGTCGGCGATTTGGTCGCACACCTTGTCGGGATGTCCTTCCGTTACGCTTTCAGATGTAAAAAATCTTCTTTTCATTATTCTTCTTCGGGTTCGTCCTCGATGTGTTGGTCGAGAATGATATCGGCAGGTTGCGTTTGATTTTCCGCAACCGTCGTAACGTTCTTATAGCACTTCATACCCGTGCCTGCAGGAATAAGTTTGCCGATGATGACATTCTCTTTCAAGCCGAGAAGCGGGTCTTTTCTGTTGTTGATTGCAGCCTCTGCCAAGACTTTTGCGGTTTCTTGGAAGGACGCAGCCGAGAGGAAGGATTCCGTTGCGAGAGCGGCTTTGGTGATACCCAAAAGGGTACGTTTTGCCGTTGCGGGAACGCCGCCGTTTTCGATTGCTTTTTCGTTTTCTTCCTCATAAGCGAGCAAGTCGACGAGGGTGCCGGGAAGCATATTCGTATCGCCTTGATTTTCGATACGGACTTTGCGAAGCATTTGTCTTACGATGACCTCAACGTGTTTGTCGTTGATTTCGACGCCCGCGGTGCGGTATGCGGATTGAACTTCCTTCGCAATGTATTCCTGAACGCCCTTTACGCCCTTTGCGCGAAGCATATCTTGCGGATTGATTGAACCTTTTGTGAGCGGATCGCCCGCGCCGATGGTTTCGCCCTCACCGACGAGAATGTTTGCGTTGTACGGGATAGCGTAGGATTTTGCCTCGCCGTCCGGACCCGTAACCGTGATTTCACGACGGTCGTCGGAAATGTGAACGATACCGTTGTTCTCGGTGATGACCGCTTTACCTTTAGGATTGCGCGCTTCGAACAATTCTTCGACACGCGGCAAACCTTGCGTGATATCGTCATCGGTTGCGACGCCGCCCGAGTGGAAGGTACGCATCGTGAGCTGAGTACCGGGTTCGCCGATTGACTGTGCGGCGATGATACCGACCGCTTCGCCGATCTTAACGGGGTTGCCCGAAGCCATATTCTTGCCGTAGCACTTCACGCACACGCCGTTTTTGGACTTACAGGTGAGAATCGAGCGGATAAGGACGCCGGGTTGATGGTGCATATCCGAGCCGTTGCTTTCCCAGTAAGAAGTGAGTTTCTTGTCGATCTCTTTTGCTTTGTCGCTTGAGATGAGCGTGTCGCCTTCGCAGATGATTTCGCCCGTTGCGGGGTCAACCACGTTTCCGATAGTGTATCTGCCCGCGATACGGTCTGCAAGTGCTTCGATGACGCTCTTTTCGTCTCTGATTGCGGTGATAAACGTACCTTTGGTATCGCCGCAGTCTTGTTCTCTGACGACGACCGAGTGCGATACGTCGACGAGACGTCTCGTGAGGTAACCGGAGTCAGCCGTTTTAAGAGCGGTATCCGCAAGACCTTTTCTGCCGCCGTGCGATGAAATGAAGTATTCCAAAACGGACAAGCCCTCACGGAAGGACGAGCGAACAGGCAACTCGATCGTACGACCGGACGGGTCAGCCATCAAGCCACGCATACCTGCGAGTTGTCGGATTTGTCCCATACTACCACGTGCGCCGGAGTTTGCCATCATCCAAATCGGGTTGAAGTCGTCAAGACCTTTCTTGAGTTCGTTTTCGACCTTGTCGGCAGCGTCTTTCCAAATCTTGATGATTTCTTTGTAACGGCCTTCGTCCGAAAGAACGCCTCTTGCGTGCAATTTTTCGATACGAACGACTTGTTCTTCCGCTTGGTGAACGATCAATTTCTTGTCGCCGGGGATGTGCATATCGAATACGGAAGCGGTGATTGCGCCGATCGTCGAGTACTTATAACCGAGCGATTTGATCTTGTCGAGCATTGCCGCGGTTTCGGTTGCTCCGTGATACTTGAAGCAGTTGTCGACAATCATACTGAGTTGCTTCTTGCCGATAGCCATTGCTTTCTTGCCGAGTGCTTTTTGTATGCTTTCGCGAAGCGCGGTGATTTCACGAGAGAACTCTTTCTTGTTGTCGAGGTCGAGATCGCCCGCTTCCTTGACCGCCGTCGCGATTTGAGCGATTTGCTCGTCGGACACGTTTCTCTTTAATATGGAACGCGCGCGCACGCACGAGTCTTGGTTGACGTTCTCTTTTCTGAACAAGTCAACAAGTTCGTGGAATTGGTTTTCATCCACGCAGGCGTTGATGCCCAAAATGCCTTCGACTTCGAGTTGACCTCTGTTTTCGGCAATCGATCTGTCGACGAATTGCAAATCTTGGGGCAAGTTGTCGTTGAAGATGCAGCGGCCGATGGTGGTGTGCAAAAGTTTGTTGTGAACGTAACCGTCCTCGTCTTGCACTTGAATGCGAATGTAGCAGAGGGATTGAAGCGTAAGGTCTTTGTCTTGATACGCCATCATCGCCTCGTCGAAGGAACTATAGTAGTTGCCCTCGCCTTTCGCGCCCGGTCTGACTATCGTGAGGTAGTAAGAACCGATGACCATATCTTGCGTCGGCGAAACGATAGGTTTGCCGTCCGAAAGTTTGAGAATGTTGTTGGTGCAGAGCATCAATATTCTCGCTTCCGCTTGCGCCTCGATTGAAAGAGGAACGTGAACAGCCATTTGGTCGCCGTCGAAGTCCGCGTTGAATGCGCCGCAGGCGAGCGGGTGAAGTTTGATTGCTCTACCCTCTACGAGCACGGGCTCGAACGCTTGGATACCGAGTCTGTGAAGCGTCGGTGCACGGTTGAGAAGCACGGGGTGATCCTTGATGATTTCTTCGAGAATATCCCAGACTTGGTTCTTGCCCGTATCGACGAAACGTTTTGCGCTTTTGATGTTGTGGCAATAGTTGCGCTCGACAAGTTTGTTCATAATGAACGGCTTGAAAAGTTCGAGAGCCATTTCTTTTGGCAAACCGCATTGATAGAGTTTGAGCTCGGGACCGACGACGATAACCGAACGACCTGAATAGTCAACGCGTTTACCGAGCAGGTTTTGACGGAAACGACCTTGTTTACCGCGAAGCATACCCGAAAGGGATTTGAGATCTCTGTTGCCGGGACCCGAAACCGCTTTGCCTCTGCGGCCGTTGTCGATGAGAGCGTCGACGGCTTCTTGAAGCATACGCTTTTCGTTGCGCACGATGATGTCGGGCGCGCCGAGTTCTTTGAGTTTTTTGAGGCGGTTGTTGCGGTTGATGACTCTGCGATACAAATCGTTGAGGTCGCTGGTTGCAAATCTGCCGCCGTCGAGTTGAATCATCGGACGAAGTTCGGGCGGAAGCACGGGAAGCACGTCGAGAACCATCCATTCGGGTTTGTTTCCCGATTGACGGAACGCTTCGACGATTTCGAGACGCTTGACCGCTTTGAGACGTTTTTGTCCGACGGAATTGTTGATGATGTTTTTGAGTTGTTCGCTTTCTTTTTCGAGGTCGACTTCCATAAGAAGTTCTTTGACGGCCTCTGCGCCCATACCCACTTTGAAGTCTTTTGCGTCGTACTTTTCGAGAAGTTCTCTGTACTCTTTGTCGCTGATGACTTGTTTTTTGCGAAGTTCGCCCACTTTGCCAGGATCGAGAACGATGAAGGACACGAAGTAAACGACTTGTTCGAGTTCCTTAGGAGAAACGTCCAAAAGGATGCTGATTCTTGAAGGGACGCCTCTCAAATACCAAATGTGCGTGACGGGGCAAGCGAGTTCGATATGTCCCATTCTTTCACGACGGACTTTGGATTTGGTGACCTCGACGCCGCACTTTTCGCAGATAACGCCTTTATAACGGATTCTCTTATATCTTCCGCAATGGCATTCCCAGTCGCGCGTAGGCCCAAAGATTTTCTCGCAGAAAAGACCGTCTTTTTCGGGCTTTTGCGTGCGGTAGTTTATGGTTTCGGGTTTCGTGACTTCGCCGTGAGACCATTCTCTGATCTTTTCGGGCGAAGCGATACCGATTTGAATTGCATCGAAATTGCTGAGTTCGTACATATGTCGCCTCCTATTACTCTTCGTCGGAGTTTGTACCGAAGATGTCGCTCATATCCGGCGTGCCTTCGGTGAGTGCGCTGAAAATGCTTTCGTCGTCATCGTCGGTGTCGAACAAACTCTTATCCGCGTCGCTCTTGCTTTCGCCGAGATCGCCGAAGATGTTGTTGTCGCCGAGGATATCGATTTCTTTGAGTTCCTCGTGTTTTTTGCTTATAGGCGTATCGAAGTCGATGTCCTCGTCGTATTCGCGCAACTTGACTTCGTCGTTGTCCTCGGTGAGAACTTTGACGTCGAGAGCGAGGGATTGGAGTTCCTTGACCAAAACCTTGAAGGATTCGGGGATGCCCGGTTCCGATATATTGCTGCCCTTAACAATGGATTCGTATGTCTTGACACGACCGACAACGTCATCCGATTTGACCGTCAGGATTTCTTGCAAGACGTTTGCCGCGCCGTACGCTTCGAGTGCCCAGACTTCCATTTCGCCGAAACGTTGTCCGCCGAATTGAGCCTTGCCGCCGAGCGGTTGTTGCGTAATGACGCTGTAAGGACCGGTGCTTCTTGCGTGAATCTTGTCGTCTACGAGGTGATGCAGTTTGAGGTAGTACATATAACCCACCGTCGCGCGGTTTTCAAACGGTTCGCCCGTTCTTCCGTCGTAGAGTTGAATCTTACCGTCCACTTCGCCGTCCTCGTTGACGAGTCCGCATTGTTGAAACAGTTGTTTTATGTCTTGCTCGTTCGCGCCGTCGAACACGGGGGTTGCGACTTTCCAGTCGAGCATATGAGCGATGAGTCCGAGGTGAACTTCGAGAACTTGTCCGATGTTCATACGGCTCGGAACGCCGAGCGGGTTGAGAACGATTTGAAGCGGTGTGCCGTCTGCAAGGAAAGGCATATCCTCTTTGGGAAGCACTCTCGAAACGACGCCCTTGTTTCCGTGACGACCCGCCATCTTGTCGCCGACCGAGATTTTTCTCTTTTGAGCGATGTAAACGCGCACGAGTTTGTTTACGCCGGGTGCGAGTTCGTCTTTATTCTTTCTCGTGAATATCTTGACGTCGACTACGATACCGCTCTCGCCGTTGGGAACGCGCAAAGAGGTGTCGCGCACTTCTCTTGCCTTCTCGCCGAAGATTGCGCGGAGCAATCTTTCTTCGGGTGTGAGTTCGGTTTCGCCCTTCGGGGTGACTTTACCGACGAGAATGTCGCCTGGTTTGACTTCCGCACCCACCATAACTATGCCGTCTTCGTCGAGGTTTTTAAGCACTTCGTCGCTGAGGTTGGGAATATCTCGGGTGATTTGCTCGTCGCCGAGTTTTGTGTCGCGGCATTCGATTTCGTATTCTTCGATGTGAATGGAAGTATACAAATCGTCTCGCACGAGTTCTTCGCTGATAAGCACCGCGTCCTCGTAGTTGTAACCTTCCCACGACATAAAGCCGATGAGCATATTTCTGCCCAAAGCGAGTTCGCCGTGATCGGTTGCGGGACCGTCTGCAATGACGGTGCCTTCTCTCGTGAGGTTGCCCTTATCGTCGTAGATCGGGCCGTACACTTTGTCGCCCTTGTTGACGATAGGATGTTGATTTATACAAGTGGATTGGTTTGAACGCTCGAACTTGCTGAGAATATAAGTATCCGTCGTGCCGTCGCTGCACTCGATGACGATCTTGTCGCTGTCGACGTATTTTACGAAGCCGTCGCGTTTTGCAATCTTCAAGACGCCAGAGTCGTAAGCGATCTTATGTTCGACGCCCGTTGCTATCATAGGCGCTTGAGGCTTGAGAAGCGGAACTGCCTGACGTTGCATGTTCGAGCCCATAAGAGCACGGTTGGTATCGTCGTTTTCGAGGAACGGGATAAGCGCGGTTGCAATCGAGATAAGTTGCTTGGGGTTGACGTCCATATAGTCCGCTCTTTCCTTGGGAACTTCTCGAATATCATTTTGAATACGGCAGTTGACACGGTTGCGCACGAATTTGCTTTCTTCGTCGAGCGGTTCGTTCGCTTGTGCGATGACGTATTTGTCTTCTTCGTCCGCCGCCATATAAACGACTTCGTCGGTTACGACGCCCGTCGCCTTGTCGATTTTGCGGTACGGCGTTTCGATAAATCCGTACTCGTTGACTTTCGCGTAAGAGGACAACGAAGTGATAAGGCCGATGTTCTGACCTTCAGGCGTTTCGATAGGACACATACGTCCGTAGTGCGAGTGGTGAACGTCGCGGACCTCGAAACTTGCGCGCTCTCTGTTCAAGCCGCCGGGGCCGAGTGCGGAAAGTTTACGTTTGTGCGTGAGTTCTGCAATCGGGTTGGGTTGGTCCATAAATTGCGACAACTGCGAAGATCCGAAGAACTCTTTGATTGCACTCGTAACGGGACGAATATTGATGAGCGTTTGAGGTGTGATTTCCGCATTCTCCTGTGCGGATGCCATTCTCTCTTTGATGACTCTTTCAAGGCGTGAGATTCCGATACGGAATTGATTTTGAAGCAACTCGCCAACCGCGCGAACGCGACGGTTTGCAAGGTGGTCGATGTCGTCGCAAGTGCCGAAGCCGTAGCGCAAGCCGAGGTTGTAGTCCTCGATTGCGACGATGTCGTCAAGCGTGATGTGCTTGTAGACGAGTTCGTCCACGGACGAGCGGATTGCAAGCAACAATTCGTCCTTGTTCGCACCGAATTCGTCCATAAGGGCTTTGAGGTTGGGATAGTAAACCTTTTCGGTGATGCCGAGGTCTCTGGGATTGCAATCGACGAATGCGTCGAGGTCGACGGTGTTGTTGCCGATGACTTTGAACTTCTTTTCTTTTCCGTCTTGATCGGTGTATGCAAGCCAGACCACGTTGACGGCGTTATTTTGAATTTCTCTGCCCTTTGCCTCGTCGACGATTTCGCCCTTTTGCGCGAGGATTTCGCCCGTAACGTTGCTTACGACGTCTTCTGCGAGGGTGTAGCCCGCAATACGCGTTGCAAGCGCGAGTTTCTTGTTGTATTTATAGCGGCCGACCTTTGCCAAGTCGTAACGCTTGTAATCGTAGAACGTGTTGTGAATGAGGATGTTCGCACCTTCGACCGTGGGAACTTCGCCCGGACGCAAACGACGGAACAAATCGATTTTGCCTTGTTCCTCGCTCTTGCATTGAGCGTCTTTTTCGCAAGTCTTTACGATCATCTCGTCCCCGCCGAACAAGTCGATGATTTGCTCGTCCGTGCCGTAGCCGAGTGCTCTCAAAAGCGTAGTCGCGGTGATTTTTCTCGTTCTGTCGACGTGCACCCATTGCACTTCGTTGGAATCTTGTTCGTATTCCAGCCATGCGCCTCTGTTGGGAATAACAGTCGTCGCATAACGAGGTACGCCGTTCTTGTCAAGCACTTTGTCGTTGTAAACGCCGGGGCTTCTGACAAGTTGGGATACGATAACGCGCTCTGCACCGTTGATAACGAAAGAACCGGAATCCGTCATAAGCGGGAAGTCGCCCATAAACACTTCTTGTTCGACCACTTCGCCGGTTTCGTTGTTGGTGAGGCGTGCCTTCACCTTGAGAGGAATAGCATACGTTGCGTCGCGATCTTTGCACTCTTTGACGGTGTACTTGGGTTCGCCGTCGAATCTGTGTGACAAAAATTCGAGTTTCAATCTGCCGGAGAAGTCAACGATCGGAGAATAATCTTTGAACACTTCCGTGATGCCGGCGTCAATGAAATTTGCGTAGGAATTCTTTTGCACCTCAATGAGATACGGAATGGGAAGAACGTCTTTAATTTGCGAAAAGTCGCGTCTTTCCGTCGTTCCGTACATTTGATTGTGAATTCTTTGGGACATATATTCACTCCTTAAAAAAATTGCCGAATTTTCGACTTTTCAAAAAATTTCAATCTTCTCCGAAAAAAATTTTTTCTTTGCCTGAAATTTTTATCAAAATCTACGCTTTTCGTGCGAATCGCTATAAACACAGGATGTATTTATAACCCCCTACCCCCAAAAACGCAGTGTTTTAGGGGTAGGAATTCGCATTATTGCGCAGTTTTTTATTATATATTGAAAAATCAAGGCTGTCAAGCGTCGCGCGTATATAATTTTAATAAATTTCGAATAATTTTATATAGGTTTCCTCTTGATTTAAGCGCGCGTTTTTCTTATAATATTTTTTATGAGAATAGACAAATTTTTGAAGGTATCGAGAGTAATAAAACGCCGCACCGTAGCCCAAGAGGCTTGCGACGGCGGGCGTATAGAAATCAACGGCAAAGTCGTCAAACCCGCAAAAGACGTAAGAGTCGGCGACGTAGTGACCGTGACTTTCGGCAACAATTCGATGTCGTTCGAAGTGCTGAACGTCGACGAACATCAAACCAAGCAAAGTGCCGAAACTATGTATAGAATTATTAATTAATAATTAATAATAATAATTTTGGGCGGGCTCTGCCCGCACCCGAATAAACCATACAGGTGAAACTATGAAAATCAACGTAATTATAACTGCCGGCGGCACGTCGCAGAGATACGGCGCGGAAAACAAACTCTTTGCGCTCTGCAACGACTCTTGCGTCGTCGTCGAAGCAATCAAACCCTTTTTGACTTTCGAGCAAGTTTCAAAAATCATCGTGGCGATTCACCCCTCATACAGCGACGAATTGCTCAACGCGCTCGACAATGCGCATATCGAGGACAACCGAATCGCGCTTACGCAAGGCGGCATAACTCGCACTCAAACCGTGAAGCACGGACTTAACGCAGTCGAGGACGATTGCGACTATATCGTAATCCACGACGGCGCGCGCCCTTACGTCACGACGGCGTTGATAAACAGCGTGATTGCAGGCGCGCTCGAAAACGGCGTTGCGCTTCCCCTTCTTCCCCTCACAGACTCTCTCGTTTGCATAAAATTCGGCGTAGACCCCGTTGACAGAGCGGACTATCGCAGAGTGCAGACCCCGGTTTGCGCGAGAACGGATATTCTGCTCAAAGCGTACGCAAAGTGCGACGGCGAATATCTCGACGACATTGCGGTCATTCAAAAGCACGCCGCTTGCGACGTAAAGATTATCGAAGGCGACCCCAAGAATATAAAAATTACGACCAAAGAAGATTTGCTCACACCCCTTTGCGGAATCGGTTACGACATACACCGTTTCAAATCGGGCAACGGAATCAAACTTATGGGAACGCTCATCCCCTGCGAGTTTTCCTTTGTTGCACACAGCGACGGCGACGTTGCGGTGCACGCTCTTATGGATGCGATTTTGTCCGCAATCGGCGAAAAGGACATCGGGCATCTTTTCCCCGTAGACGATTCTCGCTACGACGACGCGGACAGCCTCGAACTTTTGCAAACCGTCCTTAAAAAAGCAACCGAAAAAGGTCGCTCGCTCAAAAACGTCAGCGTTGCGATTATTGCCGAACGTCCTATGCTTGCGCCATATATCGACCAAATGCGCAACAATATGTCGAGAGCGTTAAAGATTCCTTGCGAAAGAATAGGCATAACCGCGACGACGAACGAGCAAGTCGGCGATTTGGGCGACTCGAAATCGATTGCCTGCTTTGCGACCGCTCTTTTGATGTAAAACAAGAAAATATTGTCAAAAAATAGTCAAAAAACGCGATTTTCTGCAAAACGCAACCAAAAGTTGCGGAATTGACAATTAAAATCGGTGGTAGCAACCAACCTCAATCTGCCACAATAAAGGCACAAAAACAAGCGAGGTTACAATATGGACATCTCAACCGCAAACAGGTTATACGAATTAAGAAAACAACACGGATATTCTCAAGACGAACTTGCAGACAAACTCAATGTGTCCCGTCAGGCAATATCCAAATGGGAAAGGTCGGAAAGTTCGCCCGACACGGACAATCTCATTGCGCTTGCGCGACTTTACGGCGTGAGCCTTGACGAACTTTTGAATTACACCCCGACAAACACAAGTGCGGATACAAAAGATAGCGACGCGCAAACAACCGACGGCAATTCCGAAAATAACGACCAAAGCACACAATCGACGGTTAACGACGACAAAACCGATTCAAAAACATTCGTTTATGCAAACAAAGGCGACCAAGTACATATCGACGAAAACAGGATTTACGTTCACGATAAGGACGGTTCGGACGTCGTTATAAACGGCGGAATCGCAAAACTCGTCAACAAAGTCGTAGGCACGATTCACATCGAAGACGGCAAGAAAACCACGATAAACGGAAAAGACGTGAACGAGGGCGAATACGTCAAAAACGGAAGCGCGGTGCATATCAAAAACGGACATATCGCCTTTGACAATCAAAAATCAAAGAATATAGCAATCGCATCGAGCATAGTCAACGGCGTAACGTTCCTGCTCTGCACTCTTGCCTATCTTCTCATAGGCTCCCTTTGCAACTTGTGGCACCCGGGTTGGATATTGTTCTTCGTCCCATTCATCGTAGGCGGCATTTTCGACACGATTGCAAAGCGCAATCCGTCCGCATTCCCCGTCGTGTTTATCGTCCTTGCAGTGTATCTGCTTTTGGGTTGCGGCTTCAATATGTGGCACCCCTACTGGGCAATATTCAGCATAATTCCCGCCTACTACATCGTCGTCGAGCCTATCAAAGCGGCAATCGCAAAAAAGAAAAAAACGATGTTCGACATCGAAATAAACGACGCTAAACTTACGAACGACGACTCGGACAACGAGTCGGACAACGACTGATTATAGGCGATTCAAAGCAACCGATTTGGTCATAAAAAACGACAAAAGAACCGCAAATATTCGCTAAAAAACCGCAAAAAAATACAAAAAAAACGGCAAAATTAACGTTAAAAACGCGCAAAAAAGCAAACGAAAACACGGCAAAAACGCGCCGAAAAATCATAAAATAAACAATCGAAAATCCGATTGATTAAAAAGAAAACGACTGCGGTCATTCTCTTTTTGCTTTCATAAAGTCGAGTTTTCAAAAAGCGTTTGACAATACGCATACTCTCTTATATAATCCAAGTAATCGAATACAACATCTCATCGCCGGGTGAGCGCGTCCGCGTCGTGTCGTTAGGCCTTTTGAAGACACGAAAGCGTGACGCTTTTTTGTTGGAAAGGCACTCAAAGAGGCATCGGAAAACTTATGAAAACCATGAAAGACACAAGCGTTTTGAAAGAGTTTGCAAAATACGTTTCTGCAAACGTCATAGCAATGATCGGACTCAGTTGCTATATTTTGGCGGACACGTTTTTCATTTCTCTCAAAATGGGTCAAACGGGACTTGCCGCGCTCAATCTGTCAAGCCCGTCTTTCAACATAGTTTTTTCAATCGGAATGATGTTTGCAGTCGGTGGCGGAACGAGGTTTGCGATACTGAAAGGCTCGAAAAGCGACGACGAAGCAAACAAAGTGTTCACTCACACCATTCTTATCGTTGCGCTGTTTGCGATGATTTTCGTATTTTTGGGCATATTCGCGTCCCGCCCCATAGCGCAATTACTCGGCGCGGAAGGCGACACGCTCGAATACAGCAACACGTACGTGCAAATCATACTTTGCTTTGCGCCCTTCTTTATGTTCAGCAACATGTTTCAGAACTTCATTCGCAACGACGGCGCGCCGAGACTTGCAATGATTGCTTCCCTTTCGGGAAATCTGTTCAACATCTTATTCGACTACATTCTCGTGTTCCCCTGCAACCTCGATATGCTCGGCGCGGCTCTCGCAACAGGATTTTCGCCCATCGTGAGCATACTCATTCTGTCCTTGCATTTCATACGCAAAAAGAACACTTTTCACCTCAAAAAAACCAAACTTTCCATACGGACGTACGGAAGAATCTGCTCGCTCGGACTTGCGCCGTTTATCACCGAAATTTCGTTTGCGACCGTTCTTACGGTTTTCAACGGTCTGTTCAAGAAACTTGGAGGCGACACCGCGATTGCGGCTTACACAATCATCATCAACGTTTTCTACGTCACAAACTCGATATTCAACGGCGTTGCCAACGGCACGCAACCGATGATAAGTTTCAGTTACGGCGAAAGCGACCACAAAAAAATACGGCAGATTCTCAAATACGCCCTCGTCACCGTCTCGTCGATAGCGGTTTTGCTGTACGTCGCGATTTTCTTCGGGGCGGACGGAATCGCAAGAGTATTCAACTCGCAAGGCGTGGAAGCGTTGCAACAAGCCGCTACGCACGGTATGCGTTTGTTCTTCATATCCTCGCTGTTTTCGGGATTCAATCTGCTGTTTTCCTACTACTTCTCGGCGTCCAATCGCGGCGGATATGCGCAGTTGATAACCCTGCTTCGCGGACTCGTGACGATAATCCCCATTGCATACTTGTTTGCGTATCTATGGAAAATGACGGGGCTTTGGCTCGCCACCCCTGCGGCGGAACTGCTTACCCTTGGCGTAACGCTGTGCATATTTTTCCTCACTCGTGCAAAGAAAGAGGAACTTATCCCCTGCCCCGAATACCGAAAAGAAGTCTAAAAAAAGCCTCAAAGGAGCATAAAAAACACATAAAACCCTCTCAGAAACACACACATAAACGCCTAAAAAAGCACGGCATTGCCGTGCTTTTGTTTTATCATTTTATAACTATTTAAACATAATTATTAAAATATTATCCGCATCCTTGTCTTTCTCAACATTATAGCGCGTTGCTTTTTTTGCTGTACCTTTCATTCCAAAAATATCTTCTATTGTCTTTTTGTTTTCAATAGAAACACCTGCAATAACTTTGCCGTTTATAACTTTACGCTTAATTTTAATTGAATCAGATGTGTTGTTTTTTAAGAACCTAACCCCTATGCAATCACTATTATTCTTATCTTTCAGCAATTCAACATAACTATATTTATCATAACTTTCAATTAATTCACATGCAGCCGCACTTAAAGATATTCTACCAAAACCTATACTCGCAAATGGTGTATTTCTTCCCTTGTTATCCGCTGATATTTTTACCGTAGTCCATTCCATATTTTTACCTCCTTTATTTGTTGGTATAATTTTATCACAATAATTTTATGGTGTCAATACTTTTTTTGTTTTTTATTATTTTATTAATTGTTTGGAATATTTGTATTTATTGAATATATGTATTGCTACTAATAATGTGGCTGTGTGGTTTATAAAATGGTTATGGTGGTTTACTCTTGTAAAGCGTTAACCAACCGCGAAGCAAGGCGAGAACGAGGCGCGGAAAGTTGGTAAAGCGATAAGTCAGACACAGAGCAAACGCCGAAAATCGCAAAAAAGCCGTATTTTTTGCACAAAAAAACGATGCGTCCGCATCGTTTTTTTTTCGTGTTTTGCATTCGGCGCAATTACATTATTTTACAAACGCACTGAACGCTTTATGCGCGGTGTAAATGTCTGCCTTCGAGATAAGTTCGTTCGGCGCGTGCATAGAAAGCACGGGCACGCCCATATCCACGGTGTCGATGTTCATCTTGGAAATGTACTTCGCAACCGTTCCGCCGCCGCCGAGGTCCACTCTGCCGAGTTCGCCCGTTTGCCACACGACGTTCTCTTTTGCAAACACGCCTCTCAAATACGCGATATATTCTGCCGAAGCGTCGTTCGAGCCGCTCTTGCCGCGTGCGCCCGTAAACTTGTTCATCGTAACGCCCTTGTTGACGTAACCGACGTTCATATCTTCAAACGCAGATGCAAACGAGGGGTCGTATGCGGCGGTGACGTCTGCCGATATGCACTTCGAATGTTCGCGCACGACGGACGGATTTGCGCCGTAACTCTTTGCGATTTCGTCAATCAAATCGCTGATAACCACGCATTGCATACCGGTGTTGCCCTCGCTTCCGATTTCCTCTTTGTCCGCAAGAATACACATAACCGTTTGGTCGGTGTCGGTGTCGAGAGTTGCGGTGATTTCGGGATATGCGCACACTCTGTCGTCGTGACCGTAACTTGCCACAAACGCTCTGTCAAAGCCGACGTCTCTTGCTTTGGACGCCGGCACGGCTTCGAGTTCCGCGGAAAGGAAGTCTTCCTCGCATACGCCGTATTTTTGATTGAGTATGGCAAGCACGCCTTTCTTAACCGCGTCCTTTTCCTCGTCCTTGACGGGGATTCCGCCAACCAAAAGATTGAGGTTTTCGGCAAGGAATCCTTCGCCGATGGTCTTCGTGACTTGCTCTTGCGAAAGATGCGGAAGAAGGTCGGTGATGTAGAACACGGGGTCGCCTTGCTCGTCGCCCACTTTCACGTCAACGCTCGTGCCGTCTTTAAGCACGATCACGCCGTGAAGCGCAAGCGGAATCGTGAGCCAGTGATATTTTTTGATGCCGCCGTAGTAGTGCGTTTTGAGATACGCCATATCCGCTTTTTCGTAGAGCGGAACTTGTTTGAGGTCGAGTCTGGGGCTGTCGACGTGAGCAACGAGAATACGGATGCCGTTTTTTGCAACGTCCGCTTTGCCGGCGCGCACGATAAACAAACTCTTGCCGCGGTTGTTGTAGTACAACTTATCGCCCGCGTTGATTTTGTCGCCGAGAGTATAGGCTTTGTAGCCTCTCTTTTCGATGATTTCGACGGTTTCTTTCACCGCTTCTCTTTCGGTTTTGCCGTTGTCGAGGAATTTTTTGTATCCCTCTGCATATTCGCTTATGGCTTTGAGTTCGTTCTCGTCCGCCAAAGCGTAAACGTTTTGTCTTTTATAGGTAAGATCCATAAAAAGCCTCTCTAAAAATTTATTTTGACAATATTATAACACACCGCGTGCAAAAATCAACTTTCGGGCAGTTTCTTTTTTGATAGGTCTGTTTTGAATAAAAAACAGTTTAATAATATATTTAATAGTGCTATAATAATTCCATCAAATATTTGCAGGTGAATTATGATTATCGACAAAAGGCAAGAAGTTTTGGCACACAACCTCGTCAACTATTCCATACACGTCGGCAAGGGAGACAAGGTTTGGCTTGACGCAATCGGTTGCGGCGAGCAACTGCCCGCGTGTATCATTCGCGAAGTGTACAAAAACGGCGGAATCCCCTTCCTCAACATAATCGACAAGCGACTCGAAAAGGAAATTCTCAAAGGCGCGACGGCTCAAATGCTGGATATGTGGGCGAAGCGCGACGCCGATTTTATGGACAAGATGGACTGCTACATCGGCATACGCGGCGGCGACAACAGTTACGAACTTTCCGACGTGCCCGAAGACATAATGCAGGAATACGACAAGAGATACGGCATCCCCGTGCACAGCGACAGACGCGTCGCGCACACGCGTTGGGTCATTTTGAGATACCCCACGCCGAGTATGAGCCAACTCGCTTCGATGAGCACGGAGGCGTTTGAGGACTACTTCTTCGACGTATGCTGTCTTGACTATCAAAAAATGAGCAACGCTATGAATCCGTTGGTTGATTTGATGAATCGTACGGATAAAGTGCGGATTGTGGCAAAAGACACCGATTTGACGTTCTCTATAAAAGGCATACCCGCAATCAAATGCGACGGCGCTTGCAACATTCCCGACGGCGAAGTTTACACCGCGCCCGTCAAGAACAGCGTCAACGGCGTGATAAGTTACAACACCCCGTCGATTGAAAACGGATTCCGTTTCGAGAACGTGCGCCTCGAATTTAAGGACGGCAAGATTGTCAAAGCAACCGCCAACAACAGCGAGAAAGCAAACGCTATTTTCGACACTGACGAAGGCGCGAGATACGTCGGCGAATTTGCAATCGGCGTCAATCCTTACGTCACCAAGGCAATCGGCGACATACTCTTTGACGAGAAGATAAGCGGTTCGATTCACTTCACCCCGGGGTGCAGTTACGACGACGCACCCAACGGCAACAAGAGTGCGGTGCACTGGGATTTGGTGCTTTGCCAAACGCCCGAATTCGGTGGAGGTGAAATCTGGTTCGACGACGTATTGATACGCAAAGACGGTCGTTTCGTCATTCCCGAACTTTTCGACTTGAATCCCGAAAACTTGAAATAAAATTGCGCCGAGTGCAAAACACAGAAAAAAACGACGCGCTTGCGTCGTTTTTTTGAATTAATACACAATTAAATAAAACTTCCCCCTTCCTCACGTGTTTCCCCTACCGCCGTTCCCCCTCTGCATAA
>ENA-OPDO01000070-OPDO01000070.1-human-gut-metagenome-genome-assembly--contig:-NODE-70-length-25310-cov-4.041101_pt1 | contig 25310 bp, 25 predicted proteins | sample MGYA00241626_ERZ501515 | MGnify/ENA primary metagenome ERZ501515 (study PRJEB25962, sample SAMEA2042431) | human gut metagenome | biome: human gut; feature: human-associated habitat; material: faeces...
GGGTTATCTGCCTTCTTAGAGTTGTACTTGTCTGAAATCATGTTGGCATTGCCCTCGAGCATGATGCTCACAGCCTTGCTTACCTTGAATTCCAAGTCGATACCGGCTCTGCCGTAAGGGCGAACCTTCTTTCCCTGCCAGAGATACTCCAGGTTGTAGTCGTTGAGGTTCTCAAGCGTGGCAGCGATGTCGTTTACTTCCTGGTTAGCTCCTGCCCAGTTGATACCACCGCCAGCGAAAGCACTTATATTAAACACACGGTTCGGGTTCCAGCCACAGAAAAGGTTGGAGAGGTTGAACATGAAATCTACACCAGGAGCTATATATTTAAACTTATATTTGGCGTTGTAAGGCTTTTCTCCCACTTTGGAGCGGAAACCAGCCCAGCCGCCCTTGCTCCAGAGTCCGTTCATCTGAGCACGGAGTCCGAAAACTGGAGAGAATTGATAGCCAATAGCTCCCTGAATATTAGGAGAGAGTAAGTCCTTGAACTTAGCCTCGCCCAGTGTATACTGTCCACCACCCTGAATATCGAGGTAGAAGTGCTTCTTGAATTGATACTCATTGCCGTCCTTATCGGTATAGGTGGCTTGAGCCATACTTGTTGCTGTGCCAGCCATCAAGGCTGAAGCAAACAAGACATACTTAATTTTTGATATCATCATTTTTAAATGTTTTTTGAAAAAAATGATTCAATAATAACGCTTACTTTGTTGTACCAGAGATAAACAATCGCACCATACCATTCTCTGCATTCGACCAAACGTCGATGCTTTTTCTAAAATGTCCCTTGTTGTAATACTTGCCATCGTATACGACGGTGATATAACCTTTTTTATTAGGCAATATGGGGGTTTGGGCAAAGCGGACGGAAGTACAGTTGCAAGTGGTATAGACCTGATTGATGACGACAGGAGCGCTTCCCGTGTTTTTGAAGACAAAGACACAAGTTCTGACGATACGCTTCTCGAAGGTTCCGAAATGAAAGGAAGTCTTCTCGAACTCAATCTTGCCCACAGGATTCTTTGCCATCGTCAGACAGCCAATTCCCGTCATCCATAAGAGAAAGAAAAGCTTTTTCATTTACTTCTTGAGCTTCTCGAGGTTCTTCTCCCTCATCTCTGTCTCATATTCCCTCTGCATTGAGTCTTTCTTGGCATGCTCGACAACAGGTCGGTCGCCGTTATGAGAATCAATCATACAAAGTTTCCACTTGCCAAGATAGTCAATAGGCTTGAAGTAAAAGACGGTCTTGATCTCTGGCACATTGTCGTGTGCCGGCATGATGATGGCTGTACACTTTACCTCGTTGGCGTATGCTTCCTTGAACTTGATGTAATCTATCTTGTGGCTTTGGATGGGCAGGGAAGAAAGCATGTTCTTCAAATCTGTCATAGCCTTGTTGTCAAGGGGCTGCGGCTCGTTGTATACGGAGTCCACATTGTCCTTGAACAGCATACCAGCGGCTGCATCATAGTTGCCATTCTCGGCGTATTCAAAGAACTGGTTGACCAAATGGGTTATTTCTACGGAATCAGCGTTGGTGATAGCCTGCTCAAAACCTGTCAAGGGGCTGTGCTTTTTCTTCTCACCACAGCCACTGAGTGTCACTGAGGCGATAGCCAAGAATAAAATACCTAATATAATATTAACTTTCTTCATCATGGTGATAATGAAAATAGGCAGGCATGCTAATCATGCCTGCCTATAATTATGTTATAGCCTTAAGCTTTGCGAATTAGTGACGATGAGCATTGTTCTGTGTCTTACCTACAGTAGCAGTGATAGTTGTCTTGATTGTACCCCAATCGTAAGTGATCGTAGCTGGGAAGTAAACGTGGAACTGACCAACTGTCAAACCATTGTTCTCGTACTTCAATTCACCATATTTATCTGCAGAGATAGTAGCAGGAGCAGAGAATGTGAACTTAACCTTGTCTGTAAGATCCTTCAACTTCTGGCTACTGTTACCGTTAAGGTCTGTTGTTGCATTATCAATGTCAACAGCGATTTCCTTTACGCCATAGTACTTGAAGTAATCCTGACCCTTAGTAACCTTAGTATCAGTGAAGTTGTGATCACGCCAGTCCGTGAATGTCAAGTTGATCTTAGCTGTAGAACCTGCAGTTTCTGCATCCTCGAAGCTAGCTGTAGCCTTCTCTACGTTGATAGGACGGAGGAACTTAACATTAAACTCATTAGAAGCAACAGGAACATCAATGTTACCACAGATAGTAGCCTTCACTGCAACGATAGCTGTAACGGTATTCTTCAAATCCTTGTGACCGTAAGCGTTCAACAACTTCTTTGCTGTCTCGTTCTTTGCGTATGTTACGATGCCATTAACAGGATCCAAGCTTGCAACTACATTAGTCAACTCCTTCTCGGCGTAAACCTTCGTGCCATCTTCGCTAGCGAAGAGACCCTTACCTGTTACGAAGCCGAATGTCAACTTCAACTCCTGGTTCAAGTCAGCGTATGGAGCAGTAAGAGGATTAACTGAAAGCTTGTTGCCTACGAGAGCATTCTTCAAATCGAATACGTACTCATCGTTTGCACCTTCTGTACCTACAACCTCAACGTTACCGTGAACATCGTCATAACCTGTACCAGCTACAGCGCTATTTGCTGCATACCAGTACTTCTTAATCTTGTTCTCGTTGCCGAATGTTGTAGATGGCTTCAAGTTGATAGCAGATGGAGTCCAAGTCAACTTCACGTAAACGTACTTGTTGGCAGCAGTCTTGCCAGGCTTCAAAGCATAACGAACGTATGTTGACAAAGTTGTCTTACCAGCCTTGAATGCAGCGTAAGCAGCCTGGTTCTTGATAGACCAAGCGATAACCTCAGTCATCTTACCCTCTATGTCAGCTGTTGTCTGAGATACAGTACCAATCTTCTTGTCTGCTGCCAATGCCTCAGCATCGGTTGTAGCCTTCTCGAACTGGTTAGCATCTGCAGTACCACCGTCAAGCTCGTAAGCATCCTCGAAAGCTTCCTTAGACATGTTGAGCTTAGCATAGAGCTGCTCCTCAACCTGTGCCCATGTTACCTTCTGGAGATCGATGTTATTGTCACCACAAGCGATTGTGTATGGCTTGTTAACTGTTACCAAGTCAACTTCCTCAGCCTTATTCTCAGCTACAGTCTTGTCGATGACAACCTTGATGTAACCAACAGCAGCAATCTTGTTGTTGACAGTATCCTTTAAGATAACACGTACCAATGGCTCACGACCGATAGTAGCCTCATTCTGAGCTGCACCGTAAGCCTGCTGCTTACCACCAGCTGTCATCTGTGGGCGGAGTGTATAACCATTAGATGCGATTGCAGCGTGAGCACTCTGTGATGTCTCGTTAGCACCAGACTTGTAACCAATCAACTCGAAAGAGTACTTGAAGCCAGACTTCTCTACGAGGCCTTCGGCTGCATTCTTATCCCAAGCCTTACAAGTAGGAGTTCCGTCCTCGTATGTGCGGTCAGTGTTGACATACTCACGGAGGTCGATACCCTTGCTATTCCAAGCTACATGGATCTGTGCGTTGTTATTGATAGCATCCTTTGCTGTCTGATAGAGGTGTGAAGGAATAGCATCAACATGCTGCAATGTTGGGTTATTCAAAACCAACTTGTCGTAAGTGCTAGCCTTGATAGCTGCGAAGTCAGAAGTAACAACTGAGTCGCCAGAAGTATATTGCAATGCAAGAACAGTAACCTTATCACCATTTGCAAGATCCTTGATGGCATTACCATTATACTTAGCGTGTACAGTAACCTTACCCTTTGTTGTCAAGTCTGCGCTCTCCACCTTGAAAGTAGAACCGTAATCAGCGGCAGCCCTTGACACATAATCCTTGTTATATGCGATGAAGCTATACTTAGCAGCATCGTTAGACATCTTGGCATTTGATGGGTTCAAGAAATAGGTAGCAGCCAAGTCAGGAGCGTATGTGAACGCATCGCCAGCTACTGTAGGAGCATCCTTAGAGTAGTCGCCATCAGCGTCAACAGCCTTGACAGTTGCAGGGTTGTACTTGTAAGTAGCGAAGTCGAATGCTTCGATACCTGCATAATAGAAGTCAGGATCGAATACGAGACTCTTCAATGCGCTTGAGAGGCTAACAACGACCTTCTTGCCCGGAGCACCTGCTACGTTTGTCAAAGTCAAGTTATCGTTGTCCCAAACTGCAGTGATGACATCCGCGTTAGTTGCTGTATAGACAATATTAGAGTCGTATGCATCCTTGTCACCGTCACCATATATCCAGAATGTGCCAGTGTTAGGATTAGGAACGTAGTACTTGCCGTCTTTGCCAGCAGTACCAGCCTCGCCCTTGTCACCCTGGTCACCCTTGTCACCCTGGTCACCCTTGTCACCCTTGGTTCCAAGTGCATAGTACTCAGTCTTGGTGTCGTTCTTGTACCAATAACCATTTTCACCAATCTTCCAAACGTCACCGTCCTTGCCAGCAGCGCCTTGCACGCCCTGTTTGATGTTGTAAGAAGTGTCCGTGCCGTTCTTTGTAACAGTGACAATGATACCACCATTACCGTCGGACTCTACGCTTTTCAAAATGCTACCATCATTAATCTTTGTCTGCAACTCGCTGAGAGTCTTTGACAAAGCGTCAATCTGACTTTGCAGATTGTTGATGTCATCATCGTAATCTTTACAAGAAGTAAATGTGCTTACTGAAGCAATTGTCAATGCACCCATAAGCAGCGCGCTAAAATACTTTCTTTTCATCGATAAATATTTATAAAGTTATACTATTTCCCTAGCCTTTCAGCAGGGAGTTATTAATTAATTCTCTATATCGAATCAAGAGTTCCGTTTGATGAAAAGAGTCTGCACTCTTAGAAAAGTTTATCGTTCTCTTTCAAAGGTCCTCTTAGAAAAGTTATTTTTATCGTTCTTATATATCGTGGCTTTTTATCGCCACTCAGTTCTTATCGTCTTTGAAATATCTCCAGCCGGGAGATATGATATGGAATGGAAAGGTAACCCTAAATATCTGCATGAGAAAAAGTTTTTCTCGATTTTATTATCACCAAAAATGGAAGTGAGGCTTACTTTAGATTCAAAAAAGGCTATTTCGAACTTCAAAAAAAGGCTCTTTCGAACTTCAAAAGAGCCTTACTTGATAATGGGTAGGATGCTCCTGAAACTGCGTCCCGACGTAGCTGTCACTGCGTCGGGACGTAGTTGTTGTTACGTCGTGACGTAGCTACTGCTACGTCGTGACGTAATTTCTCCTGCATCGTTGGCGGAATAACTCTACCTCCCTCTCATATACTGATAGCTTCGATAAGCATATCGTTGTATCTGTCTATCACATCGTCATTGATACTTTTCAGATAGATGCGCGTGATTTTCTCTGAGTTGTGCCCCATGCTGTCACTTATCACGCTGATGGGGATGTTCTTCTCCTTGGCGATGGTAGCCCAGGAGTGACGGGCGCAGTACATCGTTACTTTCATCGGTATGCCGATACGTCGGGTGAACTTCTGCAAAGCCTTGTTCACCCTACATTGGCGGTAGTGATACTGTTTCCTGACATCGGTAACCACGTTCTGGTTTACGATACCCAGCAGATGTTTGCCGTCGAGTGAAGGGTGGCGGTCTGCAATCTCTTGCATGCAGGGGCGCCATGCCACCCTCAGTTCTTTACCCGTTTTCTTTCTCTTGTATATAAGTTGCCCGTCCTTAAGGCTTCCTTTTTCAAGAAAGGCGATGTCAACGAACGACATGCCTCGGGTGTAGAAACTGAAGAGGAAGAGATCTCTCGCCAGTGCTTCCTCCTCGGTGACGGTTGTTGCAGCGACTATCTGATGGATGTTTTCCGCTGTAAGTGCTCTTTTGGCAGTCGGGGTGTTCTTGGTGAAAGAGTGGGCGAAGGGTTTGCGGTCTTTCAGCCCATATTGCTCCAGGGCTTTGTTGTAGATAGCTCGTAGACGCTTCATGTAAAAAGAGATGGTGTTCAGCGTGAGACCGTTCTTTCTCAGATAACTCTCGTAATCTTCCATGATGAGGCTGTCGAGTTGGCTAATCAGCAGGTCTTTCTCTTTCCGGAATTTCATGAAACTGCGCAAGGTGCACATATATATATCGGCAGACCGGTATTTGCCATTCTTGTAGAGTCGCTGGGTGAGTTCCCTGACATATTCGCCCAGCGTCGGATCGCCATTCATGTCTTCTTTGGCTATTTGCTGCGCATCATGTTTGCTACCATTCTCTATGACATATCCCAATGCGTTGTTTCTGTTGCTTACTTTGATGACGATTTCTGCATCTTGCCGAATAAGTTCCTGTGGAATTTCTATTCTTAGTATCATTTTTATGTGAATATTATGTTGAATGAAGTGCTTTGTTGTATAACAAATTAGTAAACAGCCAACAAAGTTACGATTAATCTCTGGATTACCCAAAGCTTTTTCCGATATTCACATCTCAATGCCAGTATATATGATAAGGTGTAGGGACTCCAACCAGTTTAAGTAAGCAGATGAAATCATGTACGTCATTTAACAAGTTCATACGTTTCATTGAGTCGATAGATATGACTGCGTTGGGTTAAAGATACGACTGCGATGGGCGGAAGATTCGACTGCGTTGGGTGGAAGAGTCAATTTCGTTGGCTGAATAATATGGCTGCGTTGGCTGAACGAAGTAGCTCTGTTAGCTGAATGAAGCACTTGAGTTATCAGAATGAGGCGGCTTGGTATAATACGATTCGCTAGTCTGTTAGGCGATCCGCCAGAACGCCTAACGGAGGAAAGGGCATATCCGGTGCTACGGATTTTTTATTCTAAAAAATCTTTTTAACACTAAAAATTTGGTAATCTTAATTATTTGGTTTATTTTTGCACAAAAACAAGAACAGTATGGCAATAATCCTACAAAGATGAGCTAGCGAAGAAATTGACTCCAGAATATTGCAGAACATTAATAAATAAAACAAAAGTTTTAAAACAATGGATAGAGAACATGCTTTAATGATAGTAAAATGCTACAAGGAAGCAATACTTCCATTGCTTGCTAATGCGAAAGTATATCTGTATGGTTCTTGTAGTAGAAATGAAGCAAGAAAAGATAGTGATATTGATGTAGCAGTAGTTATACCTAAGCTTAATGGCGACTGGCTGGACACTACATCTTCATTATGGCTTGCCACCCTTAATATAGATGCATCTATAGAACCGGTGTTGATTGAAGAATGCAAACCATCACCCTTATATGATGATATAATGCGTAATGGAATAGCAGTATAAAATACAGAAATCCCCCATTCTTCTTTCTCAAGCCGGATGGGGGGGGGCTTATCTTTTAGTATCTTGCTTCATATCTCCAGTGTTATTTATAATTTTGTGCAAAGATACAACTATTTGGGAATAATACCAAAGAAAAAAGGACTTTTTTCGGTAATCTGCAGAAAACAACATTCCTGGTAGATACTCATACATTCGTATCTAGATGGCCCCTATATATAATAAGGTGTAGGTTTTATATCGGCAAAATGGAGGAAAACAGGGTAAATGGACAGGTTAGAAGCCCAATATGGGGGCTATTTTATAAAAAACATAAGAAAAATAGCCTTTTTTTGAAAAAAAGTGCCCAAAAACTTGCAAGTTTCGAAAAATATACTTAAATTTGCAGCATGAAAAATCTCCCGGCTGGAGATATTTCAAAGACGATAAGAACTGAGTGGCGATAAAAAGCCACGATATATAAGAACGATAAAAATAACTTTTCTAAGAGGACCTTTGAAAGAGAACGATAAACTTTTCTAAGAGTGCAGACTCTTTTCATCAAACGGAACTCTTAATTCGATATAGAGAATTAATTAATAACTTCCTGCCGAAAGGCTAGGAAAATCGTATAACTTTATAAATTATTACCGTATGAAAAGAAAGTATTTTAGCGCGCTGCTTATGGGTGCATTGACAATTGCCTCGGTAAGCACATTTACTCTAATAAAGAATAGGTAATAATGCTTGAAGTTTCGGAACGAGCCGAAATGGAAATACAGCAAAATCGTCATGATTTCACTATCAGATAAAGAGGCTTTACGTCGTCTGCGCTTTACTCCATCTTCACCCAAAAGCAATTTTCCTGCATTTTCAGCATCAAAAACTTTGTAAAATTCATCAATAATACAAAATAATTCTGTAACTTTGTCCTTGGTAATCTCCATAATGATATCTTTTTATGTTTGTAACTAATTGGATTTCAACTACAAAGATACAAAAAATATCGGAGATTACCAACTTTTTTAGGCACTATTTCTTATCCCGAACTGAGGTATTATTATCTGAGAGACGGAGCACTTTATCGTCAGGAAACTGATATGAATGAAGGTAGAGCTGCCATCAAGATAACTTATGATGAGTAAGAAAGTTCTGTTCTTTCTTATGTGCTGTGCTATATTCACAGCCAGTTGCTCCGAAAAGAAAAAAGAACTGACTCCTGGAGAACGGATGGAGGCTGAATACAAATATGATAAACTGCCCGATTCTGAAAAGTCGAAAATAAAGTTTCTGAAATATGAACATGATTTCGGCAAGGTTGACTCAAAAAACTGCAGAAGGTTAGGTTCGATTTTCAAAATATAGGAAAATCTCCATTAATACTCCATGATGTACATGGTTATTGCGGCTGTATTGAAGCTAGTTTCAGTAAAACTCCCATCATGCCAGGCAAAAAAGGATCTATCATCATCACTTATGATGGGAAAGGATCTGTTATCAGGAGTTTTAATAAAGAAATTGTAGTTAATTCAAATGCTTCAAACAAATACATAAGTTTGTTTGTCAAAGGAGTGAATCAATAACAAAACAATTAAATTATGATGAAATCTATTAAGTGTTTATATGCAGCTTCTTTGTTAGCCATCGGCTCTACAGCCGCTATGGCGCAAGCATCCTACACAGACAAGGATGGAAACGAATATCAGTTTAAGCGTCACTGGTTTCTGGATATTCAGGCTGGTGGGCAATATACTGTGGGTGAGGCAAGCTTCTCAGACCTGCTTTCTCCTAACTTCCAGGGTGCCATCGGCTACCAGTTCTCTCCTGTTTTCGGACTCCGTGGTCAGATTAATGGTATCTGGAGCAAGGGCGGATGGAACGGATACAAGGCTACCAAGGACGGTACTCCGTATACCGCCAGCTACAAATGGAAATATGTAGCTCCGGGTGTGGACTTTATGTTCAACCTCTCTAACCTCTTCTGTGGCTGGAACCCGAACCGCGTGTTCAACGCTACTGCCTTCGTAGGTGGTGGTATCAACTGGGCAGGAGCTAACCAGGAAGTAAACGACCTGGCTGCCAACATCAAGAATCAGAGCAACTATCTGCTGGAATATCTCTGGCAGGGAAAAAAGGTTCGCCCTTACGGCAGAGCAGGTATCGACCTGGAATTCAGGGTAAGCAAGGCTGTGAGCATCATGCTCGAAGGCAATGCCAACATGATTTCAGACAAGTACAACTCTAAGAAGGCAGATAACCCTGACTGGTACTTCAATGCACTGGCTGGTGTACGCATCAACCTGGGCAAGAGCTATACCAAGAAGGCTAAGCCGGTAGAGAAACCTGCTCCGGCACCAGCTCCTAAGCAGGAATATGTAGCTCCTAAGCCAGAGCCTAAGCCAGCTCCTGTAGAGAAGAAGGTAGAGGAGATTCGCCGTGACATCTTCTTCACCATCAACTCTTACAAGATAGCTCCTGCTGAGGATGCTAAGATCCGTGAGGTGGTTGACTTCCTGAACAAGAACACAGAGGCTAAGATTGTTGTTACTGGTTATGCTGACAAGGGTACTGGCAATGACGTCATCAACGACCGCATCGCTGCCAAGCGAGCAACAGCTGTGGTTTGGATGCTGACAAAGAAATATAATATACCTTCAGAGCGCATTACAGAAGAATCTAAGGGTGCACGTGTGCAGCCTTTTGCAGAAAACGCAGAGAACCGTGTAACGATCATGATCGCTAAGTAGTACGGTAAGTTTATAATGCGACAACCAATTATTTTAATTGGTGGCGGGGCATCCTCAGGGGTGCCCCGTTTTTCTTTCAGATATCCCTTCCTTCTCCCGCTCATTTTGTTATTTTTTCACCATTTCTTGCAGTTTCTCAATATTTTGTTGTACCTTTGCACAAAAATAATAATAAATTGCAAGAAAATGGGAAAGATTATATTGACGGGCGACCGTCCTACAGGTAAACTTCACCTGGGTCATTACATCGGCTCTCTGCAGCGCCGAGTACAACTTCAGAACGCTGGCGACTTCGACAGAATGTTCGTTTTCATGGCAGATGTTCAGGCTTTGACTGATAATGCCGACAATCCAGAGAAGATTCGCCAGAACATTACAGAGGTGGCTCTTGACTATCTCTCTGCGGGCCTCGACCCACAGAAGTGTACACTCTATATCCAGAGTATGATTCCAGAGTTGGCTGAGTTGACTACCTATCTGATGAACCTCATCAGCGTATCTCGTGTTCAGCGTAACCCAACCGTGAAGACTGAGATTAAGATGCGTAACTTCGAGGCAAACATTCCGCTCGGTTTCTTCTGCTATCCTGTGAGTCAGGCTGCCGACATCACCGCTTTCAAGGCTACAACCGTGCCTGCCGGTGAGGACCAGGAGCCTATGCTGGAGGTAACCCGCGAGTTGGTTCGCCGTTTCAACCAGACTTATGCACCTGTTTTGGTAGAGCCAGAGATTCTGCTTCCAGAGATTGCCTGCTGCCGTCGTCTTCCAGGAACTGACGGTAAGGAGAAGATGAGTAAGAGTCTCGGCAACTGCATCTACATGAGCGATGACGAGAAGACCGTTTGGAAGAAGGTGAAGAAGATGTCTAACGGTGAGCCACGCATGAGCATGGAAGAGCCGGGACATCTGGAGGGCAATGCCGTGTTCACTTATCTTGAGGCATTCTCTACTCCTGAGGACTTTGCTGAGTTCTGGCCAGAGTTCAAGACTTTGGATGAGTTGAAGGAGCAGTATGTGAAGGGTGGTATCGGTGACGGCACCTGCAAGAAGTTCCTGAACAGCGTCATCAACAAGATGCTCGACCCAATCCGTGCCCGCCGTCATGAGTTTGAGCAGGATATTCCTGAGGTATTCAATATCCTGAAGAAGGGTAGCGAGGATGCCCGCGAGTTTGCAGCCCAGACCATGGATGAGGTTCGCAAGGCTATGCGTATCGACTATTTCAGCGATGCTGCCTATATTGAGGAGCAGGCTGCGAAATATAGAGTATAGTGATTATTTATTAGTGATTAATGATAATCATTAAAGTACGTGAATAAACGAATATTACAATTAGCGGTGCCGTCGATAATATCCAATATCACGGTACCGCTTTTGGGTTTGGTGGATGTCGCCATCGTCGGGCATATCGGCAATGCGGCTTACATCGGAGCCATTGCCGTGGGGTCGATGCTGTTCAATGTCATCTACTGGCTTTTCGGATTCCTGAGAATGGGAACCAGCGGAATGACTTCGCAGGCTTTGGGAAGGAGAGATTTGGCTGAGGTACTGAGGCTCCTGGTGCGCTCTCTGAGTATCGGTGTGGGGATAGGAGTGCTGTTTTTCGTTCTCCAGAAATGGCTGATAGGCTGTGGACTGTGGGCGATGTCGCCGGAAGCGGATGTCGTAGAACTGGCACGAAGATACTGTTATGTCTGTATCTGGGGAGCCCCGGCAGTGCTAGGACTCTACGGATTTACGGGCTGGTTTATCGGTATGCAGAACACGCGCATTCCGATGATGGTATCGCTGATGCAGAATGTGGTGAACATCATCGCCTCTCTGCTGCTGGTCTTTGTCGGCGGTATGACGGTAGAAGGCGTGGCGCTCGGAACGGTTATTGCCCAATGGTGGGGATTCCTGATGGCATGTCTGTTCTATCGCATCTGTTATCGCCGGTTAAGCAAGTATGACTATCGCCGGCATCTCTTTGCTGCCGAACCGCTGAAGCAGTTTTTTTCGCTCAATAAGGATATCTTTCTCCGCACCCTCTGTCTGGTGGCGGTCAACCTCTTCTTTACGGCGGCAGGTTCCAGGGAGAGTACCATTGTGCTGGCTGTGAATACGCTGCTGATGACGCTCTTTACCATCTTCTCTTATTTTATGGATGGTTTTGCCTATGCGGCAGAGGCGTTGAGCGGCAAGTATTATGGAGCTCGAAACATGGGAGCATTCCGCGAGGTGGTTAGAAGAACGATGGGTTTTGGAGCTGTCGTGGCTGTAGGTTTCACCTTATTATATATAGTGGGTGGCGAGAATTTCCTCTCTTTGCTCACGAGCGATAAGCAGGTGATAACTGCATCGGGCGAATATTTCTGGTGGGCTGTGCTGATTCCGCTGTCTGGCATGTCGGCATTCGTCTTCGATGGCATCTTTGTAGGCATTACCCAGTCTAAGTCGATGCTCTGTTCTACCGCCGTAGCCTCGGCTTCGTTCTTCGGTCTGTTCTTCGGCTTGCATCCTTTCCTGGGCAATCATGCCCTGTGGTTGGCCTTCATTCTCTACCTTCTGTTGAGGGGAATCGTACTGTTCGTCATTTACCATAAAAAACTGCGGTAAATGACGAATTGTGTTTTTATAGGATATATTAGTAGAAATAATGCACATCTTTCATAAAAATTGCACACTGAATTATAGTGTGCGCATTTTTGTGAAAAACTACATTAATATAGTTTAAATCTTAGGCTTATATTCTTTTTCTTAGCCGAAAATTAGTAATTTCGCAGAGCAAAACTTAAAAAGAAAAGAGTAAATGACAGCAGAAGAATATTATCAGCAAGGTAACGCCTGGCGCAAGCAGGGTGACTTTAAGCGTGCCCTCGACTGCTATATGGAGGCCATTGCCCTCGATCCGGAGAGTCCTGCCGTAGCAGCCAAGGAGATGCTGGATGATATCATGAGCTTTTATTGCAAAGACTACTACAATCCATAACAACCGACATGTGGACAGCAGGAGCTTTGTTTACTCCAATGGTAAAGATAATTAGTAAGAAATTAGAATATGAGTAAGATTAAAGGGGCTATTGTAGTCGACACCGGGCGTTGCAAGGGATGCTCGCTCTGTGTGGAGGCTTGTCCTCAGCATGTCATCGCATTGGCAGAGAAAAAAGTCAATGTGCATGGTTACCGTTATGTAGAGGCAGCTGTACCTGATGCGTGTGTTGGTTGCACTTCGTGCGCCATCGTGTGTCCGGACGGCTGTATCACTGTTTATCGTAAGAAGGAGGACTAAATAATGGCAAATCAGGAAGTTACATTAATGAAAGGCAATGAGGCGATAGCCCATGCCTGTATCAGATGTGGTGCGGATGGTTTCTTCGGCTATCCTATCACACCTCAAAGTGAGATTATAGAGACGCTGGCTCTGCTCAAGCCATGGGAGACATCAGGTATGGTGGTTCTGCAGGCTGAGAGTGAGGTGGCGGCTATCAACATGGTTTATGGTGGCGCTGGTGCCGGTAAGCGTGTCATTACCACTTCTTCAAGTCCGGGTGTGGCTTTGATGCAAGAGGGTATCTCTTACATGGCAGGTGCTGAGATTCCGGGCGTTATCGTCAATGTGCAGCGTGGCGGTCCGGGTCTGGGTACCATCCAGCCATCCCAGAGTGATTATTTCCAGGCTACCCGCGGTGGTGGTAATGGCGACTATAATGTGATTGTGCTGGCTCCTGCTTCTGTTCAGGAGATGGCTGATTTCGTTGACCTCGCCTTTACGCTTGCCTTTAAGTATCGCAATCCTGCGATGATTCTGAGCGATGGTGTCATTGGTCAGATGATGGAGAAGGTGGTTCTGCCTCCTGTCAAGCCTCGACGTACCGAGGAGGAGATTGCGAAGGAATGTCCTTGGGCTACCATCGGCCGTCCGAAGAGTCGTCCAGTCAACATCATGACCTCTCTGGAACTCAAGCCTGAGGTGATGGAGGAGCGCAATATTGCTCTTCAGGAGAAATACAGAAAAATCCGTGAAACCGAGGTTCGTTATGAAACCGAGCAGATGGATGATGCCGATTATGTTATCGTAGCCTTCGGTAGTGCGGCACGTATTGCCGAGAAGAGCATCGAGAGTGCGCGTGAGCAGGGCATCAAGGTAGGATTGTTCCGTCCTATCACCCTCTGGCCTTTCCCTGAAAAGGAGATTCATGAACTCGCCAAGACCAAGAAGGGCATTCTGGTTGTAGAAATCAATGCCGGTCAGATGGTTCAGGATGTGCGACTGGCTGTGAATGGTCAGACTCCTGTGGAGCACTTTGGTCGTCTGGGCGGTATCGTACCGGAGCCGGAGGAAATCGTTGAAGCATTAAAGAAGTTAATAAAATGAATGATATAATTTCACCAGAGAATCTGGTATATAAGAAGCCTACGCTGATGAACGATACCCCGATGCACTATTGCCCGGGGTGTTCGCATGGCGTAGTTCATAAGCTCGTTGCCGAGGTTATAGAGGAGATGGGCATGGAGGATAAGACGGTAGGCGTATGTCCGGTGGGCTGCGCTGTCTTTGCTTATCGCTATTTGGATATTGACTGGCAGGAGGCTGCTCATGGTCGTGCACCTGCTGTAGCTACGGGTATCAAGCGCTTGTGGCCTGATCGTCTCGTCTTCACTTATCAGGGCGATGGCGATTTGGCGTGCATCGGTACCTGCGAAACAATCCACGCCCTGAACCGTGGTGAGCATATCGCCATCATCTTCATCAATAATGCCATCTATGGTATGACCGGCGGACAGATGGCGCCAACCACCCTGTTGGGTCAGAAGACTGCTACCTGTCCTTATGGTAGAGATGCTGATCTTCATGGTTATCCACTCAATATTACCGAGTTGGCAAGCCATCTGCAGGGTACTTGTTATGTAACCCGCCAGAGTGTGGAGACCGTAGCAAGCATCAAGAAGGCAAAGAAGGCTATCCGCAAGGCGTTCGAGGCAAGCATGCAGGGCAAGGGCTCCAGCCTGGTAGAGATTGTTTCTACCTGCAACAGCGGTTGGAAACTCTCACCTGTTGAGGCTAACAAGTGGATGGAAGAGAACATGTTTAAGCAGTATCCTAAGGGTGACCTGAAGGATACAACGAACATGTAATGTTGAATGTTGAATGTTGAATGTTGAATTTGGCATTTACAAAAGATTAGAACAATGAAGACAGAAATCATTATATCCGGTTTTGGCGGTCAGGGCGTTCTCTCTATGGGAAAGATTCTGGCTTATTCAGGACTGATGGAGGATAAGGAGGTAACCTGGATGCCTGCTTACGGACCAGAGCAGCGTGGCGGTACAGCCAATGTAACGGTCATTGTGAGCGACAGTCGCATCTCTTCGCCTATCCTGAGCCATTATGATGTAGCCATCGTGCTCAACCAGCCGTCGCTCGACAAGTTTGAGCCGAAGATTAAACCAGGCGGCATCCTGATTTATGATGGCTATGGTGTGATGAATCCTCCACAGCGCAAGGACATCACCATTTATCGCATTGATGCGATGGACAAGGCTGCCGAGATGAAAAACTCCAAGGTGTTCAATATGATTGTTTTGGGCGGTCTGCTGAAGGTTTGTCCTGTTGTGAGCACCGATGGTTTGAACAAAGCGCTTTACAAGTCATTGCCAGAGCGCCATCATGGTTTGATTCCGCTGAACATGCAGGCAGTGGAAGAGGGAATGAAGATTATCGAAAAGGTAGACCGATAATAAACAGATTTTTAATCAATATGAATTATGCAATTTGCATTATGCAATTTGCATAATTCAAAATAAAAAATTATCTTTGCAGCCGAAAGTAACATTTTAAAATGGTGAGCTATATGGAGAATCCTTTTATCATAACGGGTTATATCAAGCCCGAATATTTCTGCGACAGAGAAAAGGAAGCGGAAAGAATCATCAATAAGGTAACGGGTGGTGAGAATATGGTGGTAATGGCTGCAAGACGAGTAGGCAAGAGTAAACTGATAGACTTTTGCATGGATTCTTCTGCCATCAAAGACCATTTCATCTGTATATCCATCGATATCCTCCGAACTTCCAGCATCCATGAATTTGCGTTCGAGTTGGGAAAGGCTGTATTTGAATTGGCTGCCCGTCGTGGAACCAAGATGATGAGAATGGTGGTTAACACTCTGAAGTCTATCAATGGCTGCTTCGGTTACGATCCGATTTCCAATATCCCAACGTTTAATCTTTCGTTGGGTGATATTTCTAATCCGCTCTATACTTTGGATGAGATATTTGCCTGTTTGGAGCAGGCTGATAAGAAATGCATCGTTGCCATCGACGAGTTTCAGCAGATAGGTTATTATCCAGAGAAAAATATGGAAGCCATTCTCAGGACTTATATTCAGAAGTGCAGCAATGCCAATTTCATCTTTTCGGGCAGCGAGCGTCATCTAATCTCCAAGATGTTTTCCGAGAAAGCGCATCCTTTTTACAATAGTGCTGATATGATGAACCTGGAGGTGATTCCGCTTGATAAATACAAGGAGTTTGCTATCCGCTTGTTTGGTAAGTTTGATAAGAAGATTAAGGAGAAGGCTATAGAGCAGGTGTATCAGGCTTTTGGTGGCAATACCTATTATATGCAGAAGGTGATGCACGAGGCTTTTAATCAGACTGTGCCACAGGCTGAGGCTGATTGTGAGATGATAGAGGGCATTATCCATGGAGGGCACTGAAAAAGTCCCCATTTTTAAGGACTAAAACGGAAAAAGGTTACGATTTATAACTTCTCTTTCCATAAATCGTCTTAATAAGGCTGTATTTGACAGAAAAAGAAGGATAAAACTACGATTTATCCGTCATTAACTTTCAATCTGAAAGTGGATTTTACTTTTTCAGTGCCCTCCCATGCTTTGGTATTGGATAATGATCATAAGTTTAGCGAGATACTTTCCCATCTCACTCTTCCGCAGAAGGAACTACTATATGCTGTTGCTAAGGAGGGAATGGCTAGTCAGATTACTTCTTCTGGTTTTGTGAAGAAGCATCGTCTCCGTTCGGCAAGTAGCGTGCAGAGTGCCGTGAAGAAACTGCTGGAATATCATCTGATTTCTACTTCTCAAAGTGCGTATTATATTGATGATCAGCTTATGAACTTATGGTTGAAGGAGTAAATTGAATGTTTTTGAAGTGAAATCGAGATAAGACAATAGAGCCTTTTGGTATTTTTGATACTGAAAGGCTTTTTTGTATCTTAAAATGAAGAAAGTTATTCTTTTCTTTGGCATTTCTAATTCTTTTCGTTAATTTTGTGGCGTTAATTTAAAAGAAAGGAATAAGATGGAAACGATTAATATTCAGTTTCAAGTACCTTCTACAGGTCAATATACGCTTGACGAATTTGTCGCCAAGCTCAAAGACTATGCTGAAAAATTAGCCAGTTCTATCTCCAAATCAGGAAACAGTTATCAGGAAACTTATATGAGCCAGGCAGAGCAGGAAGCCTATGTGGCAGAAAGTCTTAACCGTGCTCTTGATGAAATGGAAGCTCATAAGAAGAATGGGACTAAGCCGATGGATGCTCGTGATTTGTTGAGAAGACTTCTCTAATATCGCGATGAGTTTATCAGCTTTTTGCTTGATAAACGTGAAAAAGGATAATATGCAGAAAAGGAATCTGGAAAAAAATATGGCAGCAACTGTTTTTAATCAAGCACAATTTGATGCGCCACCTTTTTAAATGAAATGCCTTGTTGCCCCTGATTTGCGACAAACTTTAACGCTGTTGCCGCTGATTTGCGACAAAAAAGTAGTATCTTTGCCCCTGATTTGAAACAAATGCATATGTTTAGACGAAATATCATCAGTAAATTGGAGGCTTGGAAGCAAGACAAAAAGCATAAGCCTCTTATCTTGAGAGGAGCTTACGTTGATCAATCTTCCGTTTTATCTGATAGGTAATTTGCGGAGCGTATTGGATGCTGTTGTAGAAGAATAAAGAAGGATGTAATGCATCATGCAAAATAAATAATAAGGTGGACAATGCTTTTTAAAAATAGCAATGTCCACCTTAATTATATATAGTTCTAATCTGCTTTATTCCGCCAATCGGATGCTCATCGGGCTTACGGTGATGAGGCGCTTTTTGTATAGATCGCCCACGGCACGCTTGTAAACCTTCTTGCTCACGTGGAAACGCTCGTAGATGTCGTCGGCTTCGCTCTTGTCGCCAAGGTTACACTCGCCATCGTTGTCCAAGAGATACTGGTAGAGGGTTTCGGCGAAATCGGCAGTCTGCTGAATACCGGTCTTCTGCAGGGTGACATCTATCTTTCCGTCAGGACGAACTCTTCCGATGTATCCCTTCATCTTGTCACCCGTGTGGATGTACTGGAAGATCTGGTCCTGATAGAGGAGTCCTGGATACTGGTTGTCGATGATAACCTTGAAGCCGAGGTCGGTCTTCTGCCAGATGAGGAGATCCACCTCATCGCCATGCTTGTAGTGAGGATGGTCTTCGTTGAGATAACGCTCAATCTTGGCAGAGGCAACGATGCGGTAGCTCTCCTCATCGATGTGGATATGCACGATGTAGGAGTTGCCGAGCACCATACGTTTCTTCTGCTCACGGAATGGGCAGAAGATGTCCTTCATCAGCCCCCAGCCCAGGAAGGCTCCGTATTCGTTGACCCATTTCACTTCGAGATAGGCGAAATCGCCCACCTTTGCCAAAGGGGTTTCGGTGGTTGCTATGAGGCGCTCTTCCTGGTCGAGATAGATGAAGACATCCAGCTCGTCGCCGATGCCTGCGTCTTCAGGTACGTAGCGGGATGGAAGGAGGATCTCTCCCTCGTCACCACCATCGAGATACAGACCGAAATCAACTTTCTTTACGATGCGAAGGCGATTGTAATCGCCGAGTTTTATCTTTTTGCTCATATAATATTATCTTCAGTTTTTTCTTCTATTGTTGGGGCTTTTACAACCTCTTCAGTTTCTTTCTTGCTATCAGCTGTTCCTGCCTCCACCGTCTTCTCAATCATTCCATCCTTGAGGTGGATGGTGCGGTCGGTGATGGCAGCAAGGCCCTCATCATGAGTTACGATGACGAAAGTCTGACCGAACTTGTCTCTGAGGTCGAAGAAGAGCTGGTGAAGCTCAGCCTTGTTCTTGGTGTCGAGACTTCCTGATGGCTCATCGGCAAGGATGACGGCAGGATTATTGACCAAAGCTCTCGCCACGGCTACACGCTGTTTCTCACCACCGGATAACTCGGCAGGCTTGTGACTGGCTCTATCGCTCAAGCCCATGAATTCCAATAACTCCTCGGCACGCTCCTTGGCTTCTTTTCGGCTCTTGCCTGCAATGAAGGCAGGAATCATGATGTTCTCCAAGGCGGTGAACTCAGGGAGAAGTTGGTGGAACTGGAAGACGAAACCGAGATGCTGGTTGCGGAAATCGCTCAGTTTCTTGGTGCTGAGGCTGCTTACATCGATGCCATCAACCATGATGCTGCCACTATCAGGCTTGTCGAGGGTACCGATAATCTGGAGGAGTGTAGTTTTGCCGGCACCACTAGGACCGACGATACTTACCACCTCGCCCTTGTCAATATGCAGGTCGATGCCCTTAAGCACCTGCAGGGAGCCGAAGCTCTTGGTTATACCTTTTATATCTATCATTTTCTTACTCAAAATTATTTTGTAGGCAAAATTAAGCAAAATATTTGGAAATGCCTAATTTTAAGAGATAAAAAGAAATAAGGAGGGATATAAAAAAACAAAACGCGCCTTATTCTTGCAAATTAAGCTCGTTTCAGTACTCAATTCTGTCTTACTTTCTATAAAATGTATGTGTTATTTCAACCCATCGGCATCGCCGGTGGTCTTCAATCCGTTGCTCTTTTCTCTAGGGATGATATTCACCTTTTTCGTCACTGTGTTCTCGATAAGGTTGGCATCGAATGCCATCTTTTTGTCGGTGCAATTGATGTTCTCAAAGGTGAAATCTACCAGGCGGTATTTTTCGCTCTTGCCCACATCGAAGAAGTTGTCGCAATCCATCTGGATGTTCTTCATTGTGATGTTGTTGCACTGGCTCAATGGCATATCCTTTCGATTGCCAGGCTTGAAGAACTGGGTCCATGGGCGGATGACGAGGAAACTGCCGGTCTTGCCCTGTATGTTATCAACCGTTACGTACTCGTAATGCTGAGGTGTATCTGGGCGCATCTTCAGCCAGAGCACGCGCTGTGCATTGCCCACCTTGATGTTGCGTAATACGATGTTGCGGTCTTTCACGCTCTCGCTGCCAAGGGTTAAGCATCCGTGCACTCTACCATAGGTGCAGTTCTGGATGAGCACATTATATACCGGTCCATTCTCTGGTGCCTGGTCTGCCCAGGTGCCCTTACCGCCCTTGATGGCGATGGCATCATCGTTTACGCTCATGTAGCAGCCATCTACCAGCACATCGTGACAAACATCAATGTCGATGGCATCGCTGCTTGGTGCCCGCATGCCACTGGTTGGGGCGAAGATGGTGCAGCCAAGGAAGCGGACGTGGTCGCAACGGTAGATGTGGTTGGTCCAGAACGGACTGTTCTGAATATGTACATCCTGCAAGGTTACGTTGCTTGAGTTGCTGATATAGACGAGGCGGGGACGCTGTGCATCCTTGTTGGTGCATTCACGGTTCCAGGTGCGACGAATCCAGAACTCCTCCCAATAGTGATAACCATTTCCATCGATGGTTCCAGGACCGGCGATGGTAAAGCCATCACATTTGTCTGCATTGATGAAGGCTGAGAAGTATTTGCAGGTCTCGCCCTCGATGCGAGTTTCTACCACAGGGAAGTTGGCGATGCGGTCGCTGCCTTTCAGTTTTCCGCCTTCTGAAACATAGAGATGAGTCTTTGGCTTGAAGAAGAGGGCACCGCTCTGATAGGTTCCGGTAGGTACCACGATAACACCGCCGCCATCTTGGGCAGCACGGTCGATGACCGCCTGGATAGCCTTGGTCTGAATCAGGGTGCTATCCGTTTTCACGCCATAGTCGGTGAGAATGTATTTCTTGCCGAGGGTATCCACGTTCACCTTCTGGGCGTTGCTGAACCAGGCATCCATCTTCGTTCCATCAGGCCAAAGCTCGGTTTGTGGCTTCTTGGGTTTCTTCTGTTTCTTTGCGGCATTGGCGCTTAGTGGCGAAAACGCCACCAGGCAAGCCATCAGCCAGATATATTTCTTCATGATTTGTTTCCTTTTTTACCCTTTTACCTTTAAAAAGCCTTTTTACTTTTTTACTTTTAAAAGCTTGTAATACTCTGCAGCACCGAGCAGGAGGCAACCTGTGCCGTAGTCCTCGAAGTCTGGGACAGAGGTGAAGGTGACAGGCTGACCGGCTGCAGGATCCTTTCCTGTTCCCTGGTTGTAGCCGATGAAACCATCCTCGTGAACCGATGCGGCAAGAGCCTTCCATGCCTTGTCCATCGCCTTCTGATAGATGGCTCTAGGAAGAATGCCCTGCTGAACACCCCATGCCATACCATAGAGGAAGAGGCCTGTACCGGTCATCTCTGGACCGCCATAGTTGGCAGGACAAACGAGGCTTACGTTCCAGTAGCCATCCTCGCGCTGGCATTTCAAGATGGCTTTACTCATCAAGATAAAGTCTTTTTTCAGATACTGATAGTATTTATCTTTCTTTGGCAAAGTCTCCATCACGCGGACCAGGGCTGCATATACCCAACCGTTGCCACGGCTCCAATAGCAGTTGCTGCCATCCTTCTCCTTGTAAGGTGGCACGTAGTCCTTGTCTCTCCACCAGAGACCCTCTTTTTTGTTAAAGAGACCATTAGCCAGGGTATCACGGCTCCATTTATAGGAATTCATTGCATAATCCAGATACTTGCGCTCTCCGGTAATCTTGGCATACTTGGCGTAGGCTGGCATCGCCATCTGGATAGCGTCAATCCAGGTCCAGTAGTTTACTCGGTTGGTGCCCATCTGATGGTCCAAGTTCTCCTTCACCTTGCTCAAGTCCTTCTTGCCGCCGGTCTGAACGTAGCGGTCTATGTAGGTTTGCTGGCAGCACTGGTTGTCGGCATCGGTATCTTTCACGCTGCCACGGGCTGTCCACTTGTGGTAATCCGCCCATTTGTCGGTGTAGTCGAGATAGCGCTGCTGAGGGTCAATCTCGTAAAGTGCCATCAATCCCTCGTAATATACGGCACGAGTCCAGAGGTTGCTGGTGCGGATTTTCTTTACGAATGTGTCGAGAGTAGGGTCGCTGTACTTCGTCATGAAGTAGTTGTTGGTGCGATTGGCTACTTCCAGAATTTCATTTTGCAATGCGCTCTGGGCAGAAACAGAAGTCAAACCCAGGAGCATGAAGAGCGATGAAAAGATCAGTTTTTTCATTTGTCTTGTTATTAATGTTTGTTTATTATTAATTGTTTTAGTCAAGAATTAGAGAAATAAACTCTTGAATTATTGAATTCTCTAATTCTTGACAGATATTTATTTATTTGTTTACTTGATTTCCACGAGTTTCACGGTGCTGTTCAGACCGCTTGGCACAGGAGTCCAGTTCTCGTAGGTGGTCTTCTTGTAATTGATATCTACCACATTGATTTCCTTCATCTTGCGCCACTTTACGCCCTGGCGGTCGAGTTCTGCGATGCGGTTGGCAGGCAGATTGGTAACCTTGATGCGGAGGGTATTCTTGCCCTTGTTGAGCGCATCCTTACAGTTGAGGATATATGGTACAGCCCAAGCGCAACCTACATATTTATTATTGATATAGACACGGGCACTTTCGCGTACATCACCCAGGTCGATAGCCCACTGCTTCTTGGCATCATCCTTCGATAGCTTGATGGTGGTTTCGTAAACACCTGTTCCCATCATCACCTTCGCCTTGTCGCTGAGACCTTCCCAAGACTTTACGCCCTTGAGGTTGAAGGTTTCGTCTACCTTTGGAGCATCCTCGATGAACGACAGCTTCCAGGCATTCTCTGTCAGGTCGATGGTCTTGCTATCTGCTGCAGCGATGGCTTCCTTGCCGCCTACCTTTACCTTAGGCCCAAGTTTCCACTCATTCACGGGTTTATTCGATGTGATGAGGATGCGGCTCTCGCCACTCTTCAGGTTCAGCTGGATACCCTTGTCGCCGATGGTTGCCTCATGGTATTCGCCCGTCATAGGGTTGTACCAGATGCCATGCTTCTCGTTCACGGCCAAAGCCACGCTAGAAGCGATGTCCTTGCTGGTGAGGTTGGCGATGAAGTAATGATGGCCGATGCTGTTGGCACGGCGAATCATCTTCAAGCCCAGGTTCTTTCTCATCAGTTCCGGTTTTGCCGCCTGTTCCATTGCCTTGATATTATCGCCCTTGATAATCTTGGCTCCCTGTGATTTCAATTCAGATATGTGCTCAATCACGTCGCTTGGCATGATGTTGTTGCCAGGAATGATGATGCCCTTGTATCGGGTTCCGGCAGCTGTTTCAATCATACCATTCTTAAAGGTACACGTGCGGAGATACTTGTCGCTGATGTAATCGCAGTCGAATCCTGCCTTGTCGATGTCGAGAATCACCTTGATAAATTCAGGTGCTTTCTTCGCCATGCTGTGGATATCGAATTGCATCAGCCAGTTCTTGGTATCCTTGCGCCACATATCTCTTACTGGCAGATAAACCAGGAAATCATTGTCTGGCTGTCCCCACTGCAGATAGGTTTGGCAATTGGTGATGTATTTCATCAGTTCCGGCGCATCGCGCCAGATGCTGTTGGTAGGACTCATATCTACCGAAGCATAGAATTTCCAGCCTGGCCATGTATCATTCTTGGGCGAGTAGGCGGTGCCATGGAAGAACATGTGGTTTACGCCGGCGCAGAACATCAGGTCCATATCTGGTTTCATCTGGCTCAGGGAAGTGCGGAAGTGCTCGGTGAGCCAGGTGAAGGTTTCGCTGGATGTATATTTCTTTCCGGTGATGTGCGCAGCCGATGGAGCATATTTCAGCATGCTGAGGTCGCTGAAGTTAGGACGGGTCTTTCCCGGATCCTTGCGCAGTCCCTTGATGCCGAAATCGGTCAGTCCGAAGCCTTCAATTTCCGGGATGTCAACGGCTGCATAGCAGTCGATGAGGTTGGCAGGTGAACCGTGTGCCTGGTTTCGGGTGATGGCACCACGCTTGTTTGCCCATTTGGTCCACTGTTCGGTGAAGTTATGGAGCAGCATGTCGCCCAGGGTTTCACGGTAATCGCTTACCACCACAGCATCGCCATCGAGGAACTCTGGGAACTTATCCTGTAGTTTATATCCGTGATATTTCTCGAATTCCGTCAGGAGGTTAGGTGTCCAGTTGGCGCCATACACCTCGTAGCTGTCGTTGAAGAAGGTATGAGGATATGGAGTCTTCGATGCCACGAAGGCGCTGTCGATGTGCTGCAGATAATTGGCCACGGCAGTAGAATCGAAATGGTCGATAACGTATCCCTCTCCTCCAGGTGCGGCACGCTTTACCTTCTGACGGGTGCGGCTTTCATAGAGAGCGATGACGCGTTTCTTGTATTTTTCACCTTCCATAGGGAATGCCTTGATGACCTTCAGTTTGGCGAAGGCACGTTCTTTTTGTGGCACGTTGAATTCTATCTCCATCAGTTTCTGCTTCACATCCACGATGGTATCTACGAATACCGCCTTGCATGCTGCTTCGCTGATAGGTACCCAAGGACCACCGAAAGGCCAGCCTGTTCCGGTGGCCATATCCGTCTCGATGCCCACCTGCTTGTTTTCCTTCTCAACAAATTTGAGCATATCCATCCATTTAGGCGAGAGATAAGGAATATCGTTCTTGTCGTTGCCCTGTACGCCATAGAGCGGTGTGATTTCCACGGCACCGATACCCGCCTTGGCGTATTCGTCAAGGTTCCATTTCAGGTTTTCCTTATCCACGGCAGATCCCATCCACCACCATCTTACGCCTGGTTTGGCTTCCTGCGTAGGGGTAGGGAGCAACTGTGCCTGGCAGTTGAGTGATGACATCAATGCCATAGCAAAGGATAATCCTATGAATTTATGATTTCTTTTATAGTTCATCATATTGGGTTTTATTAAGATGTTCTTAATTGTTTATTCTTCGTTTGCAAAGATAGCGAAAAATACCCAATAATAGCTGTATTATGATTCTTAAAAATGTAAAATCGTACAAATATGCTAGGTGTTTTGCCAAAAAGTCAAGGAATTGCACACAAAAGAAGACCTCGCAAAATGCAAGGTATTAAAAAAGAGGGTGTGTCATAAGTCTATGGCGCACCCTCTTTTATGTTATTTATTGTATAAT
>ENA-OPDO01000113-OPDO01000113.1-human-gut-metagenome-genome-assembly--contig:-NODE-113-length-20640-cov-4.051785_pt1 | contig 20640 bp, 19 predicted proteins | sample MGYA00241626_ERZ501515 | MGnify/ENA primary metagenome ERZ501515 (study PRJEB25962, sample SAMEA2042431) | human gut metagenome | biome: human gut; feature: human-associated habitat; material: faeces...
AAGCCATCTTGAAAAGATGGGTGACAAGTGTTTTGCATTCGGCGCAAAGTAATTAATTAAAAAAACGCTCGCAAGTTTTGCTTGCGAGCGTTTTGATGTGTTTAATCAAATCATTCCTTGTTCTCGTCGTATTTGTCGTGTTTTGCGTCGAGAGAAGGTGTTTCAACGGGCGATGCCGCTTTCTTTTCTTTCTTCTTTGCAATCGGTTTTCTCACCTTGCGTACGACGTAGATGATTACGACCACGATGATGAGCACTGCAAGGACGATTGTCGGAACCATCCACCAAAGTGCTTCGGTGTTGAAGGCCTTGGACGGCGTTTCGTTGTTGCCTTTGTTGTCGTCGCTGTCGCCCTTACCTGCCGTTTCGTTGGAAACTTGGCGAGTGAGAAGGGTGCTGTCCGTTGCGGAATCGGTGACCGCTTTGTCGTATGCCGCCTCGTCGACTTGCTTGATAGTCACGTCGTCGAACATCGCAAAGCCGCTGGTGATACCGGTGACGGTGGTTTTGCCGTCAACGGTTTCGGATTCGTACTTGCCGAGCGAGAGTTTGACGGTGACGCTCGTCACGTCGTCGTCCATAGTCTTGACGACGAAGGTGTATTTCGTCCAGTTTTGCGTGTTTGCCGCTTTGATTGCGGTGAAAGCGAAGGGCTTGTCGGATTCGTTCGCAGAGCCGAGATAGAGTTCGACGTTTGCGCCGCTGATGTCGTCGTCATTTGACATACCGTAGGTCTTGACCCAAACGCTGACTTCATAGAAGGAAGCCTCTTTGAGAGTGAACGTAGAACTCGTGTAAGTGTAAGCACTCTTTTCGGTGTTGTTGATGACGAGCATTTGCTTGCCGCTCTTTGCTTCGAGAACGCTGACGGGAATCCAGTTTGCTTTCTTCAAAGCAACGACTTTTTCTTCTTTGAGGGTTGCGATGATTTCTTCGCCGGTCTTGCCCTCGAATCTTGCTTCTTTCTTTGCTTGTGCGACTTCTTCGTCGGTGGGTTTTGCTTCGTCGCTGTCGACGGTGTAGTCTACGCCGAGAATACGAGCATAGTCGACGCCGTTAACGGTTTCTACTTCGTAGAAGTTGCGATCCGCATAAACGATACCGCTCTTGGTTGCTTTGGAACTTGTCGTTCCGCTCACAGTGCCCGTCCAACCGTTGGGGGTTGAGAGTTCTTTTCTCGACTCGACTGCCGAAGAAAGAGAATCGAAACTGTCGGTGAGGAAGGAAAGTTTGTGAATGGTTTCGTTTGCTATTTCGGAAGCTTTCGCTTTGTCGTAGGTGTCTTCGTCGATGGTGTTGTAGGTCACGTTGTCGAAGAATACGGTGCCGTTGGATTTTGCGTTTTCCGCTTGAAGTTCGCTCGTTTCGCCCTCAACCGTTCCGTAAGTGGTGTCTTGACCGAGCCAGAGATTGAGTTTTACGGAAACGCTGGATTGACCGGTGCGGATATAGAAGGTGTATTTTGCCCATTCGGACTCGGAAGCGGTCTTCGTTTCGACAAATGCGCTTGCGCCCGATTCGTTGGTAGAGTCAACGGAAGACTCGCCCGTGAGAGAGATGGAGAACGTGGTTTGGCCGACTGTTCTTGCATAGACGGAAAGGGCGTAGTAGCCGTTTGCCGAAAGCGTAAGGCTGCCCGAAGAGAAGCCTGCGGCATAACCCGTCGTGCCGTTGTTTGAACCGATTGCGAGAAGTTGAGCCTTCTTGCCGGGCAAACTTGCAAGGTCGGTGTTTGCATTATAGAAGTCGCCGTAGAAGGAATCGAATACGGACGGCGCGATGTTGGGGAACGCTGCCGTTGTTTGATCGCTGTGAGAGAAGGACTTGTTGTCCGTCGTGTTCAAAGCGACGATACCTGCAACGAGGTTGGATTCCGTCGTGTTGGGCTTCAAAGTCTTGTCGCTGAACGTCCAGTTGGAAGGCGTTGCGGCAACGTTTTGTTCGTTGAGGCTCTTGCCTTCTTCGAGGTTTTCGTCCTTAGTGTCGTAGTCGTCGAAAGCACCGTTGGTGAAGGTGTAACTCGAAGAAGCGGAAGCGAGGGTGACGTTCTTGACGTACGTGCCCGTGCTCGTGTTGTCGTATACGGTTTGAGAAATGCTTGCGCCGTTGATATTTGCAACGAACATAGAGCCGCTCGTAAGAGTGCTTGACGCCCAGCGGTCGCCGCTGCCGAGAGCAAACTTCAAGGATACGGTTACGTCTTCTTTCTCGCTGCCCTTTACGAGCATAGTGAGTTCGCACCAATCTTTAAGGTATGAGTCGAATCCGTTTTCGTCGGAATTGGTGTTGATTTGAGAGAACGTCGTAAGAGTGGAATCGTCCTTTACGGTGTCGCCTTTCTTGACGAGAGAGACGTATGCGCCGCTCGTCTCTTTGACGTCAATCGTCTTGACCCAAACCGAGATACGATAAAACTTATTCTTTTCGATTTTGAATGTTTGAGTTTCGATTTCGTAACGGCTGTCGCCGGTTATTTTGATTTGATATGCGTGTTTGTCAACCGTGTCGTAGGGAAGTGCGTCTTTTTCAAGTTCCACGACGCCCTCGCTCACGAGACCCTTTGCCAAAGGTGCGTCGGATTTGGTGAGATCGAAGTTGGAAACCCAGCCTTGAGGAATACCGTTGGCATCCGCAATCACGTCGATGCCTTCTTGCGAGGACGTACCGGTCGTGTTCGCGAGCATTCCGTCAAACGGTGCCATATTGACGGTGGTGAGGTCGACTTTGAGACCTTCGTACGCGCTCATACCCGCTTCCGTCAAGTCGAGAGTTTGTTTGTCGTTCACGTCTTTGACGAGGGTAGAGGGGATGTCGCTTTCGGCAATCTCTTTGAGATTGAGTTCGTCCATAAAGAGCCAGCCGTTAGAGAACGTGCCGTTTGCCTTGTACGTGGTTTGGGTCTTGTCGGAGTTCCAGTTGGTGTATTCGACCGCCGTGTTGCTCGAAGTGCCTTCGGTGCCGAGCCATACGGTCATATTGTAACTGTAATCTTTGAATTGGTTGCCTTGAATGTAGAAAGTGTAGGTCTTCCAGCCGTCGGTGGTGACGCCTTGGTCCGTGCCTGCCGCATAACTGTTGGAGTCAATCTTGGTGCTGCCGATAAACACGTTGTCGGACGGTGCTGCCGAGATACCCTTGATGACGATGTCTTTGCCGTCGCTGCCCGAAAGGATAACGGACGCGCCCGCGCCGTGTACGCCGTAGGTGTAAACGTTGAGAGAAAGCGCGTAGAGTTTGTTCTTCTCGATGGTTATGCTGCGAGAGGACTTGACGCCTTGCGCAGTCATAAGTTGTTGAGAGAGCATAAACACGTTCGTGCCGACGGAACCGTCGATGAGTTTTTGAATACGGTTGTCGCTAGACTCGTTTGCGATTGCTTCGAGGCTACCTGCGGGAACGTAGGACGATTTCTTGTCGGGGTCTGCTTCGGACTTGGTGTAGTAAGTCGTGGAATACTTGCTGTAGTTGTCCGCAAACTTGCTCGCGTCGATGATTGCGTTGTAGCCCAAAGAGGACGGCGCGGAATCGTTGCTGCCGCTGTTGCCCGTCACGAGCGACCAGCCGTTGGGGGTTGCCGAAGACGAAAGAGAAGTCGTGCCGAAATCGAAGCGTCCGTTGGACACTTTGAGAGTTGCGGTCGCGGTGGTCTTTGCGTTTTCGTTGTTTGTTTTCTCGTTGAGGACTGCTTGCGCGTATTCGTCGCCGTTTTCGAGTTTGGTCAAAGTGAGGTTGTCAAACACTGCATAACCCGTGGTAAGACCCGTCGTGTAAGAGGCGGAATACTTGCCGAGCGCGAGCATAACGCTGAGCGTGGACGAGGACGAGGGCGAACCTTCGATAATCACGGAATATGTGACCCATTTGCCTTGCGTGTCGATTGCGTCGAATTCCGCATAAGTGTTGGAACTGACGTAAATGCGTGCGCCGGGCGTGCCGTTTTCAGAGCCTTTGATGTCCTTTGTCAAAACGTCTACGGAAAGTTTATAATAGCCGCCTTTTGCAATGGTGAAAGAGGAAGACGTATAGCCGTAAGCGGTCGGACCGTTGACTTTTTTGCCGTCCTTTTCGGATTGCTCGGGCATATAAATCATAAGCGCGTTTTTGATTTTGTCGTCATCGCCGTATCTGCCGCCTGCAACGAGAGCGTTGTAGAGGGAATTGTCATTGTCGTTCCACTTGCTCTTGTTTGCGTCGTAGAGTGCTTTGTCGAGGCTGATTGCGCCTGCCGTGACGTCGTCTTTATAGTTGCCCGACGAATAGGTCTTGCCGCCCGTCCAACTGGTGATAGTGCGGGGATAGGTCTTGACCGAAGTGTCTACAACTTTGAAGTCGCCGTTGGAAACGAGAAGCCCTTTGGTTGCTTCGATTGTCTTTTGGGTGTCGTCTGTCGTGTTGTTGTCGTCATTATTGTTGCAAGCGACGAACATTGCCGAAGTGAGCACGACGAGTGCGATCATCATTAATGCTAATACTGCAAATTTCTTTTTGTTCATACCAAACCTATAAAGAGATTTATTTTGCTGGGGCTTGAGCCCTTTTGATATTTTGAGTTACACATTCACGCATATATGCGCGCATTGTATAAATCAATATGCTTTATTATCCTAATACAAAAACAATATTTTGGCAATCGAAATTCATACTTTCTCGCAAATTAATAAAACTAAAAGTATGCAAAGCGAAACCTACATCAATCGAATTGTTGCAAAAAACTTCTTCAAATATAACCCGTGGGGGCAAAACGCGTCCGCAAAACGCAAAATCGCGATGTGTTTTGTCTCGCTGTTTATAGGCGCGATAAACGGGCTTTTCGGCGCGGGCGGCGGTATGCTCGCCGTGCCGTGCCTAACCTACGTTTGGGGACTCGACGAAAAGAGCGCGCACGCAACCGCAATCGCCGTGATACTGCCGCTGTGTCTCGTAAGTTCCGTTGTGTACGCCCTAAAAGGAAACTACGAGCCGAGCGTGATTCTGCCCACCGTGATAGGCGTTACGATAGGCGGAATCGTGGGCGCGTTGCTACTCAAAAAGATGTCCGCAAACGCCGTGTCGTTTCTCTTTTACGCGCTTATGACTTTTGCGGGATTCAAAATGATTTTTGACTAAAAAAGCGTTTTATAGATAAAATTCAAGCGATAAAGTGTCGATTTTGTATTGATATGAGGTGAATATGCAATTCATATATTTTATTTTGGCAGGGCTGTTAGGGGGTATACTTGCAGGTATGGGAATGGGTGGCGGAACGCTCACTTTGCCCATACTCGTACTGGTTATGAACGTTGCGCAACTCACTGCGCAATTTGCGAATCTAATCGCCTTTTTGCCGTCGGGAACGGGTGCGCTTTTCGTCCACGTCAAGAACGGTTTGGTGCGCAAAGAGAACTTGATTTATATGTTCGTTCCGTCGATAATCGCTTGCGTGGGTTGTTCGTTTTTCGCAACGGAAGCAAACGGCGATTTGCTCAAAAAACTTTTCGGTGGATTTCTGGTGCTCGTGGCGATAGTTTCTTTTATCTCGAAAATCGCGAAAGAGGTTAAAAAATCCTAACGTTCACTCATTCGAAGCGCACTTATACACGGTATTTGCTCATTCGCAGACGGAATTGGAATCGCAGGGCGATGACCGTAGCGAGCGTCGAGCTTGACGGATAGTACAAGTGAACGGGCGAGTGTGGATTTTTTTCGCACGTGAACGAGTGATATAACAAGGGGACGATACTTTTTTATGCGAGCACCGAGTGTTGCCCCACGCGAAGCGGACGCCGTGGGTTCCCTCAAAGTATGCAGAGGGGGAACGACGGTAGGGGAAACACGTGAGGAAGGGGGAAAATTCAAAGTTAATTTTGTTTAGATTTAATAAGAGGACTAAAAGTTTATGCAGATAAACAAGCGTCTAAACGCCGCAGATAGGATAAAGAGCAAGAAAAAAGCCCCTTGTCAGACAATCTTTTTCAAAAGCAGGTACAGGGTGCAAGCAAGCAGACAATTTGGCGAAACTGTGGCTGGATAGTTTGTCCGTGAATGATTTGATAGCGCAAATTTTCTGCGCGGTAGAGGACTAAAAGTTTATGCAGATAAAAGAAAAGACACGCTGTTGCGTGTCTTTTTGTAAACTTGCATAAACTTTTAGTCCGCTTTGTAGGGAAGCAATGCCATAACTCTTGCTCTCTTGATTGCGACAGCAAGCGTTCTTTGATGTTTTGCGCAAACACCGCTCATACGACGGGGAAGGATTTTGCCTTTCTCGGTGATGAAACGACGAAGTTTCGCAACGTCCTTGTAGTCGATGTCGTCAACGTGATCTACGCAGAATGTGCAAACTTTCTTTTTGGGCACTCTCTTGGGTGCGCGGGGTGCTTTAACTTCTTCTGCCATTTTCAATACTCCTTAAATTAGAATGGAAGGTCTTCGTCGATGGGTTTGAGATCGTCGAAATCGACGTCGTCGGAACCGTTTTCGTCACTTCTGGTGGAGAGGAATTGCACCTCGTCCGCCGCGATTTCGGTGACGTAACGACGAGAACCGTCTTGCGTGTCATAACTTCTTGTTTGGATGCTGCCGCTGATAGCCGCCTTGCTGCCTTTTTTGAGGTAGCGAGCGCAGTTGTCCGCTTGCGCTCTCCAAACTACGACGGGGAGAAAATCGGTTTCTCTTTTGCCGTCTTTTGAGTAGGAACGAGACACAGCAAGTGTAAATCTGCAAAATTTGATGCCGCTGTTTGTGGACGCGAGTTCCGGATCCTTTGTCAAATTGCCGATCAAAAATACCTTGTTCATATTTTTTCTCCTTGTCTATTATTTCTTGATGATCATTTGTCTTACGACGTTTTCGTCGTTACGCATAAATCTGTCAAGTTCTGATTGAGCATCTTTAGAGCAGGTGACGTTCATAAGAACGTAGAAACCTTCGGTTTGCTTATTGATTTCGTAAGCAAACTTTCTCATGCCCCATTTGTCCAAACCGTCAACGGTGCCGCCGAGAGAAGCAACCAAGTTTTCAAATTTTTCGACAACCTGATTTTTCTTATCGTCGTCCACGTCGCCGCGAATGATGTAGAGAACCTCGTACTTATCCATAATTCGATACCTCCTTTTGGTCTTGTGTCCCTTTCGGGAAAGGAAAACGCATCATTTAGATGCTCAATAATAATATATTAATAAAAAATATTTGTCAAACGAATGACGGACATTTGTTATTTTGTCAAAAAGTATGCAAAGCAACACAGTTGCGAGTTCGTGTTGATTTGCGAACGTGTCGGCAAAATGCGTATGGACAAAGGGAGACTTTTAGTTTATAATTTGATTGCGAATGAGAGGACGTTTTCTATGTTTATGTTTAGCACTAAAGAAAAATGTGAAAAACAAGGTATCTAACCGATGCTTTTGATGTCGTACGGCATAAAATAAATATGAGGTGAAGATTATGGCAAATCGGAAAAAGTGGATTTTTATGATGGTTACAATCCTTGTCGTCGTGTGTGCGCTTGCGTTGTTTTGCGCTTGCGATTCAAACGATTCGACGACGCCGCAACCCGACACGCCTAAACCTGATCCGGATCCGACGCCAAGTCCGGAGCCGGAGATAGTTTATCAACCGTTGTCGATCGAAAGCAGTGTTGCGTACGATCCGGAACTCAACCACAGCGACGTTTCGGACAAGGCGTATTTTTCGTTTACACCAAAATACACCAGCAAATATAAACTGTCGCTTAATATGCTTCCTGTGGACGAAGTGAAGGAAGTGTTGTTTGACGGGAAGCCTTTGCCTGTCGTGGACAAAGCCTTCAAAGATTACGAAGTGGTGCTTCGCCAAAATCAAACGTACAAGTTTGACGTCACGTATTTGACGCCTAAAAGTTGGACGTATATGAGCGTTTACGCAAGCAGGGATTTTGAAGAAATAACGTTGCAAGAACAAGAATCGTATATTGTGGTTGTGGACAAAGAAGTTGACGATCAACTCCCGAATTGGTATTTTGGACGAAAAGCGGAAACCTATGCAACCAACAACATAGACGTGTGTATTTCAGCCGTGTACGAATCAGTGACATATACACACCTCAAAGGAATCTATTGGACTGCTGAGGCCAAGAAAGAGCCGCTTCACGAGGACGGATTGTATACCGGACGCGGGCGAAAAATTGACGTATTGCGCAATACGGCAAAAAGCTATTGGTTTGTCTTCACACAAAACAGCATGCCGAATGGAAGTACGTTCACGCCAAGTGTGACCGATATCAAAGAATTGAAAAGTGGAGATGTTGAAAAAGTTTACCTTTCAAGACACGAAGGGATGAAACTTTTTAAGTTTGTTTCAATAGAAGAGGGATATCGAATAAGAATACCGCAAGGTATTTTGGCTATGTTTTTGTATGGAAAAGATAATTATAACGTTACCGGAACAGAATGGCGCTCGTTAGACAGTTTGGTGAGCGAGGGGTCTGGCGATTTGATTGTTGGCGTGCATACGGGTACGTCATATCTTGCTTTATGGGCTTATGACTACGGCACCATGGAAATAAACGTGTTAGACTAAATATAAAAAATATGAGGATGAATTATATGAAAAACATATACAAAAGAGGTTCTGTTGTTTTTTATCATTTTTGATAATAATCATGATTGCATTATTATGTAATGTGATTTTATATGCCACGCCAAGTGTTGCATATGCTGCGGAAACGAACGATGCAATCAATTATGATACGTACACTGACAGCAAGACTTTTACGCGGAATGGAGCACAACGTTCTATATCGGATTTTATTAATAACGATACGATAATAAATTTAAGTATTTTTGGAAAAAATATTTGAAAAAGCTCGCGAATTTCGCGGGCTTTTTCAAATTAAGAAAATCTTTATGTTCCGTTTAGTTCATTTTTAATCGACAATCGTATCATATTATCGCAATCGAGAATTGCACGAAATTTTGAAAAAACAAACAAGGAGATATATTATGAAAAAAACATTAGTATCTGTTTTGGCACTCGTACTTGTCGTTTCTCTTTCTCTCGTCGCTTTCGTAGCGTGCAATGACAAAGACGACAACAAAAACGCAAAAGTTTCCAACACGGAAGTTCTCGGCACGACGGTAGCGGTGTTGGCTTCCAACGCGGCAGGTAGCGCTTCTGCGGCGGCAGAAGATGACGCAGACGTCAACTTCAACGCAGGCGTAAACCTCACGGTCGGCGAAAACAACCAACTTACAGTCGGTTCCGAAGTGGTTGCAAAAGGCATCGCAACGACTCTCAAACCTATGATTCAAACTATGGTTGACAGAGTGGACGAAGTTCTCGGCGAAAACGGCGTAAAGGTCGAAAAAGTCGCGTCCGACGACGCGGAATACACCGAAAAGTATTCGATCACCATCACTTACGTTGACGAAGAAAGCGGCGAAAAATCCACTCGTTCTCTTTCGCTCTATGTCAAACTTTCTGCAGGTGCGGAAATCGAAGGCAAAACCAACTACACTTTTGACGCAAAAGTTATGTGGGTAGGCGCAGACGGCAAAGAAGTCGAAGTAGCGGCATTCAGCGGCGAAGCAAACTTTGACAAAGCAAAAGACGCAACGATCTTCACGCTCGGCGCAAAAGCAGGCGATGAAGAAAACGTCGGCGCATTCGCAAACATCAAAGCATACGCAACCGCACAAGGCACCGTTAAAATCGAAATGGGCGCAGGTGCAGGCGTAAGTGAAATTGCAGGCGCAAACGCGGCTCTTTCCGTTGAAATCGGCAAATTTGCAGACGGCAAATACGGCGCGATCGTAACCGCACAAGGCGACGCAAGCGTCAACAAAATACCCGTTGTCGGCAACGTCGGCGTAAAATTCGTTGCAACCGTCAACGTTTATGCAAACAGCCAAGAGAACGCAGGCGAATTTGCTCTCAACGGCAGTGTCGAAGCAACCGTAACCGTAAATGACGTAACCTACAAGGGAACTGCAAGCCTCACCGGCAAAGCAGTCTATGACGCAGACAAAGACGAAGCGGTCGTAGGACTCAACGGCGTAATCAACTTCATGAAAGTTCAAGAAGAAAACAAATAAGACAAGCAAAACTTGCAAAAAAAGAAGTCGCGACAAATGCCGCGACTTTTTTTTCGTTCTTTTACCTATTGAAAAGCGAGACGAAACAAGTTATAATTCTTTCACGAGACTGCGGCAACGAAAATCCGCAAAACCAACACTTATCGTATCGGCGCAATATGTACAAAAAGAATCGTAAAAACTTTATCGACTTGTGCGGACAGTGGACGCTTCTCGACCCTGTATCTCGCAAAGAATATCCCGCAAGCGTACCGGGTTGCAATTATTCCGATTTGCAAAACGCGGGCGTTATTCCCGACCCGTTCGTCGCGCTCAACGAGGAGAAAACCGAGTGGGTGTCAAAGCAAGACTGGGTGTACGAAAAGACGTTCGACCTCACGAGAGAGGACTTGTTTGCGGACAGAATCTTTTTGAATTTCGAAAAGATAGACACGCTTTGCGACGTAACGCTCAACGGAGAGAAAATCGCAAGCGTATCGAATTGCCATATCCCGTATTCGTTTGAGGTCAAAAGTTTTTTGAAAGAGGGCGATAACAAACTTTCGCTCTTTTTCCCCTCGCCCGTAAATGCGGTTATACAAAAGCAAAAGCGCATAAAATGCCCTGTCAACAGCAACGGACTTACGGGCATAGCGCACCTTAGAAAACCGCAATGCCATTTCGGTTGGGACTGGGGTCCCGTTATTCCCGTGAGCGGAATAGAGGGCGACGTCAAACTCGTGTTTTCAAACAAAGGCAGAATATTGCAAACGAGAGTCAGACAAATCTCAGAGGACGGCGGCGTAAAATTGCGTGCGGAAATTCAAAACGAAATATACTCTGACGATACGCTCGAACTTGACGTAAAACTCGTTTGTCCGAGCGGCGAAACGTATGAAGCGAGAGCCGTTGCAAAGGATAAAAACATCGTCGAATTTTTGGTGGAAAAGCCGCTCCTTTGGTACGCCAACGGAATGACGAATTGTCACGAACAACCGCTTTATACAATCGAAACGACGCTTTTAAGCAGCGATTGCGTGCTTTCGTCCTCGAAAAAGCAAGTAGGACTTCGCACGATTACGCTTGACAGAAGTCGCGATAAATACGGCTCTAATTTTTGTTTTTACGTCAACGGAAAAAGGGTTTTCGCAAAGGGCGCAAACTGGATTCCGACGGACAGTTATCCCACGAAAACGACGAAGGAAGACATAGAAGAATACGTCAAAATTGCAAGGGATTCGGGTTTCAATATGTTGAGAGTCTGGGGCGGCGGCGGATACGAATCAGAGTGCTTTTACGACCTTTGCGATCGCTACGGTATACTCGTTTGGCAAGACTTTATGTTTGCTTGTCAGGCATATCCGTTTTTTGTCGACGAGTTTTTGCAAAGCGCAAAAGAGGAAGCGAAGCACGTCGTAAATCGCCTTGCCGACAGGGCGTGTCTTGCGCTTTGGTGCGGCAACAACGAGATAGAGGCAATGACGGCAGGCTGGGCGACGAGGCGCAAATTCGTCAAATGGACGAAGACTTTTTTCTATGATATATTGCCGAGCGAACTCAAAAAACACGACGATGTAACGCCGTATGTCGAAGGCTCGCCCATAGGGTCGAAGTTTTTGAAAAAAGTTGGCTCGGACAATGTCGGCGACGTGCATCTTTGGGCGGTGTGGCACGGCTTTCAACCGCTTGCGTATTACAAAACTCGCAATCCGAGATTCTGTTCGGAATTCGGGTTCGAGTCTATGCCCGATTTGAAAACGATTGCAAAATTCGCGAGCGAAGCCGACTTCGATTTGTCGAGCAAGGTGTTTTCCGCGCATCAAAAGTGTAGGGGCGGCAACGAAAAAATGAAGTATTACATTGCCGAAAGATACAGGCTTCCCAAGCGTTTCGAGGATTACGTCTATCTTTCGCAACTATGTCAGTCGCTGTGTGTGGGCGAGGCGACGGAACACTGGCGCGCAACCGAGCGTTGCAACGGTTCGCTGTACTGGCAATTCAACGATTGTTGGCCGACTTGCTCGTGGTCGGGTCTCGATTATTACAAGAAATACAAAGCCGTTCAGTACGAGGCAAAGAAATTTTTTGCGCCGTTTTCGCTCGCAATCGAAAGAAAAAAGAACGGCGTAAAAGTGGTCGTTTTCAACGATAATATTGCCTCTCAAAAAGGCGTTTTGGACGTAAAAGTCGAAACTTTCGACGGCAAGGAATTGTTTTTCGAGCAGATTCCCGTCGAAGTCGACGGTTGCTCGACGGCTGTCGCAAAGCAGTACGACGTGCGCAAATTCGGCGGCAAAAAAGCGTTGAAAAATGCGGTTTTCGTTGCTACTTTGACTTGCGAGAATCCGCAAAACGTTGCTCAATGTCAGCCCGAAACCATACGCCAAACAATGCTTTTCGGCAAGGAAAAGAATTTGAATTTGCCAAAGGCGAATGTAACCGTCGACGTGCATAGAGAGGGGAACAAGGCGATTTACACGATAAAAAGCGACGCGTACGTGCGCAAATTCGCATTGTTCACGAAGCAAAACTCGCCGCTTTCGGACAACTATTTCGACGTGTTGCCGAACGAAACCGTGCACATATCCCAAACCATAGACGAAGGGTGCGCGCTCGAAGTTTTGAAAAATAATTTCGAATTCAAACACGTTGCGACGATAGAGCCGAAGTCAAGCAAATTTGCAGATTCGTTTTTTAGATTCAAAACACTGCTTTCGACTTGGAATTTGCTAAATTACATATGGTATAAATTCTTTATGTGACGAAAATTCGGTTTTCAAACGACGAAAAACCGCAAAAAAACCACAAAAGCACGCCTAAAAAACAAAAAACCTTGCGTTAATGCAAGGCTTTTTTATATGTTTTGTATTATGTTTTAATTCGGTTTTTTGTTTTTTGTGACAAGCCTTTTCAAATCAGTCTTTGTTCAAAAGTTTGCGAATTTTTTTCTTTGCGGAATAAATGGTGTTGTCCACTTTTTTGCGTTCGAGACCCAACTCGCCCGCAATTTCGGCGTAACTCATACATTCGAGGTGCAGTTTCAAAACGTCGAGTTCGGTGGGTGTGAGCAAGGATGAAATTGCGTCGAAAAGCAACGCCGACGTTTCGTTTTCGATGAATATGCTTTCGGGGTTTGCTTCTTGCAATTCGCCTCTCACCTCGCCGGAATCGAGAGCGACTTCGACATTTGCCGATTCGGATTTTCTGACGGCGTCCACGATTGCGTTCCGTATGCAACGCGAGGCGTAGGTTTTGAAACTGGCTTTGCCGTTTTTGTCGTAGGTGTGGATTGCGCGTATGAGCGCAAGCATACCGTAACTTGACAAATCGTCAACGTCGTATGCGCCCGCAACGCCAAACGAGCGGGCAATGGATTTTGCAAGATTGAGGTATGCCAAAGCGACGGAATTTTCCGCTTCCAAATCGCCTTGTTGCGCCTTTTTTATGAGTTGCAGTTCTTGCTCTTTATCCATAAGTTTAGATTGATTTGTTTATGATTTTTTGTTTTTAGAGTGTAGGTTGTAGACTCGTGCTTGTGTTTTAAGATGTTTAGTGTCTTTGTCTGACCGCTTCGTATAGAACGATACCTGCAGCAACAGAGGCGTTGAGCGAGTTGACTTTTCCGAATTGCGGAATGGTGAGAGTATCGTCGCAAAGTTCTTTGGTGAGGCGGTGAATACCCTCGCCCTCGCTGCCTATCACAAGCGCGATATTTCCCGTCAAATTTGCGTCTTTAGGGGCTTTACCGTCAAAATCCGTCGCATAAACCCATACATTCTGCTCTTTGAGCCATCTTATTGCGTCGTTGACGTTGGTGACTTTTGCAATGAGCATATGCTCGGTTGCGCCGCAAGCGACCTTGACCACGGTGTCGTTTACGCTTACGCTTCTGTGCTTGGGAATCACGATTCCGTGCGCGCCGAAACATTCCGCGCTTCTGATGATTGCGCCGAGATTGTGGGGGTCGGTTATGCCGTCGAGTATGACCAAAAGAAGGTCCTCGCCCTTGTCTTTTGCAAGGTTCAAAATATCTTCGACGTCGCAATACGAAAAGTCGGTGACCGCTGCGACTATGCCTTGGTGGTTGCCGCCGTTTGCGAGTTTGTCGAGCATATTTTTGTCAACGTAACTCACGACAGTACGCGCTTCTTTTGCAAGTTTGAGAACGCGTGAAAGCATAGGGTCGAATTCGCCCTTTTGCACGTAGATTTTGTCTACCGTTTTGCCTGCGATATAGGCTTCTCTGACGGGGTTTCGTCCGTAAATGTACATATCTTTATCCTGCTTTTATTCCTTGATATTATCCTCGAAACATGCGCTCAAAAAATCGTTGAGGCGTTGGGTGTTGCCGGTTAGGTACAAGTAGCCGAGCACCGCTTCGAATCCGCTTGCGCGCCTGTATTCGCTCATCTCGGCGTGTTTTGCGCTCGTTTGAACTTTGCAATTTCTCGCTCTTCGGAAAATATCCTGCTCGTCCTCGTCGAATAGCGGAAGCAGTTTTTCGGCTTCTGCGGCTTGCGATACGGCTTTTACAACTTTTATGACCTCGTGATGAAGCGCGCCGGTCTTTTGGGTCGAACCGATTGTCACTCTTGTGCGAGTGTAAAGGGATTGCACGGCGTCGCCGACGAATGCGAGAGCCATAGGGTGAAGCGCAAGCGCTTCCTGCCTGGATATGGGTGTGTTGAGCGAAAAAATCGAGTTGTCTGCCATAAAAGGAATTGTAGCACAATATTTTGTAAATCGCAACGCCAAACGCTGCGATATTGACAATAAGGAATATAGAGAATAAAATGTAACTATAAAACTGCCTGCGCGCGCGATGCGCCGAGGATTTGCGCAAACGAATCTTCAAGAGGCAAATTCGAGGAATTATGAACAAAAAGTTATTGAAAGTCACGCTATTGACGCTCGTTGCCATACTGCTGTCGACAAGTTTGGTTGCTTGCGGACTTTTCAATTCTCAAAAAGAGATAAAAACCGCCGACGTAGTTGCGGTGAGCGGTCTTGAAAAGGGAAAAACCGAGGGCGAGTATATCGTATATCTCGGCGATACTATGCGACTTGGCGTGGATTGGCACAACAAGCGCATATCTTCGGCAGAGGTGGAGTGGCACGAGATAGTGAACGGCAAAGACTCGATTGTCGAAGGCACTGACGGCAAGACTTATTCTCGCGGTTTTTCAAAATCGGATTTGAACAAAAAATTCGAATATTATGTCGTTGTCAATCAGTCCGTCGAGTCGGCAAAAATCACGGTTACGGTGAAATACACCCTTAAAAATCCGACGCTAAGCGCAAATCTTCCTATGACGGACGGCGTGGTTCAGCAAAACCTTATCGACGGCGCGCAAAACGTGGCGATAACGGCGAGGTGGAATGCCGATTTAATCCCCGACGACAAGACTATATCGGTTGCTTGGTACGTTGACGGCGCAAAGCAAGCGGAAACGAGCGCGACGTTCACGTTCGACGTTTCGGGCGTTACGGACGAGTGCAAAATCAATGTGAAAGTCGTTTTGTCGGACGGCGAGCAGACGTCGAGTGCGGAAATAACGCTTGCGTTTGTCAAGAAATTCGCGCTCGTCGAGGAATTGACAATAAAAGCCGATTCCACGTTCTCGAAAGTCGGACAGAATACGTACTATTTCAAGGCGACCGCCGATGAAAACAAGATTAAGTCTTTTTCGACTTCGCTTTCGCCGTGGAACGCAAACGGAAACGCGGCTTGCGAGTGGACTATGGCAAACTCGTCGGGTACGAACGTTGTGGAAAAGAACAAGCGCAGTGCGGATATATCCCTCTCATACGGCAAAAACGTGATTAAAGCGACTATGCAAAACGTCGAAAGCAGACAAATCATCGTCTATGCGCTCGACTACGAGTTCGACGATTTGCCCAAAGATATAAAGGACAATATCGAAAACTCGTTCTTCTGGCTCGGCAACTATTACGACAGTTATATCTCCACGCAAGCAGACCTCAATGCGTTTATGGGCTACGCTATATCCTTGCATCAAAAGGATAAGGCGAACACGGTTTATATCGAAAAGAACGACTGGTGCAACCTCGACAAGTTTACCGAAAAGTGTTCGACGGCGGTTGACGAGGGCGTCGACGAGTCGGGCAATTTCCGCTATCAAGTGAGCATAAGAGGCTCGATAGGCTCTGTGACGTTCACCGACGAAACCGTGTTCGGTATTCCGCAAGGCGCGTACGAGCCGAAAGCGAAAAGCGAGCAGATTGTGGGGTATTTGAGATATTCCGAGCAATCCGCGACTCGGACCAAATTGCCCATAGACGAGAAAACCGAAAGCGCGAAAGTGTCAAATTCAAACGAACTCTACCGCGCCGTATCTTGCGGACAAAAGCCGATTTTTGCGGACGATAACAGCGGAATCGCACTCAAAAAACTCTACGACGAAGCGCGCGACGTCCTCACGACGTACGTTTCGGACGATATGTCCGACTATGAAAAAGTCGCCGTCATTTACGACTGGATAGTAAACGTCGTGGATTACGACTATGCCGCCTCACAACTTCAAGGCGACGATACGAGCAAATATAACGCGTTCTATCTCGAAGGCGTGTTCAACGACCATCGCGCCGTTTGCGACGGCAAATCCAAAGCATTCGCTCTGCTTTGCGGAATGGAAAATATAAAAGCCGTACGCGTAGTGGGCTATGCAGACAAAAATCTGAAAGACCGTGATCTGTCATCGAAAAAGGTATTGGCAAGCATCGGGCATGCGTGGAACAAAGTGCTCATCGACGCAGACGACGACGGAGTGAAGGAATGGTACGTAATTGATACGACTTGGGGCGACGTTGCGGTTAAAAACGAGGGCGCAAGCGGCGGCGTATACGAATATCTCAACTATGCCTACTTCCTCAAAACCGACGAGGATATAAAGGATACGCATATCGCAAAAACCTTCAATCCGATTGCAAACACCGACGTAAACGTCTACAAAAAGACGGTGATAAAGGTGGGAAGCGTGAGTTTCGATTTGTACGTTGAATCGGTTGTCGAATTAGAAAAAATTGTCGCATACAGCAAGGCAAACGGCGGAATACCCTTGTCCGTCTACGTCGTATCGGGCGTCAAGGGGTTCGGCTACAGCATAGTGTCCATTGACGATAATCAGGCTATAATATTTGCAAGAACCTAAAAACAGTGTAAAACGTCTCAAAAAACGCATCAAAAAACCGCCTCGTTTGAGGCGGTTTTCTTGAATATTCCGCAACTGCGGCAACGCCGCAATATCACTGCCCGAACGGGCAATATCACAGTGCCGCAGGCACGATTTCTCGCACGCTTTGCGTGCATATAACTGCACGCAGGTGCAATGTGCTCACAAGTACGCCCTCAACGCCTTTATGTTTTTGTCGTAAACTTTCATAAGGTCTTTGGCAAGGTCGGGAACGTCAACGCCGTCGCGATTGAGTTCGTTGATGCACTTTTGCACGCTTTCGATGCCCATATTGTAGCCGTCGATAAGCATACTCGCAAGGTGCGAACACGAACTGTTTATGCCGGCGTTCATCTTCACGCCCGCTTTGAGCATCATTCGTTGCACTGGGTTGGTTTGCGCGTCTTCGAGTTCCTTTTCGCTCAACTCGGATTTTGCTTTCTGATAAAATTCTTCCATCGTTTCTTTTTGCGAAAGCACGAGGTTTTTCATTTTTTCGCAGTCGATATAACCGATGATGTTGTCGACGGATTGCGCGCCCATAGCGGTGTTGCGCACGATTTCTCTATAAATTTTCATAAGGTTCTCCTTCTATATTCGATGTTTTGCGGCTCCGATTATTTGTTTGAAAACAGTTTGTCGAGCCATTCTTTCACCCACGAATTGTACACGATTTTTTCGCCGCCTTCGCTTTCGGGGACGAAGCACAGAGGCGGAAAAGCCACGCACCACCAGTTGTCGCCCACGCCCTCGCCGAGATAGATTATAAGCGCGTCGTAGTTGCCCTCGGGGAAGTCGTAGCCGTCGTATTTTCTGTCGGGGAAATACTCGTTTTTGAACGCAATCGAGGCTTTATATTCGAAATCGTTGTCGTAAAGCGTTTGATTTGCGATTTTGACGAGATTTGTCTTTTCTCTTTCGAGCGTATTGCGGGCTTCGTTTTTGCTCTTGCAACCGTCGAGTTTCGAGGTGAGATATTCGGTCACTTCGTCGCGCACTTTGAGTTTTACGGCTTGGTCGGTTTCGCTGTTCGAATTTGCTCTTATATGTATGCGGATGCATTGCTCTGCAATCTCTTGCTGGCTCGGTGCGTCGTCGCAGGCAAAGAGCAAAAGCGCGCACGAGAGCAAAACCAAAACGATAAAAAAGGATACGACTGCTTTTTTCATAGCGAGAGTATTGCCCCTCTTTGCGCGTTTTATACTTGCATAAAAATCGCAAGTCGAGAAAAACTATCCCAAAAGAGGTGAAATATGAATCGTAAATTAGACGCCCGAAAGTGTTTGATTTTTGCCCTCGTTTTGTCGCTCTCGATTGTGACGATACTCTCGTTTGCCGTCGTGCAAACGCCGAGCGTTGCAGAGTCGGCGACCTTGAAGCAAGGCTCGCGAGGGGATTTGGTCAAAAACGTTCAGCAAAAACTCATACGCTGGGGCTATCTCAAAGGCACGGCGGACGGCATATTCGCGGCAAAGACGAAAGCCGCCGTCATTGCGTTCCAAAAGAAAAACGGACTTACCGCCGACGGCGTTATAGGCACGCGCACGGCGCAGGCACTCGGCATAAGTCTTTCGAGTTCGACGTCTACGTCGTCAACGACGTCCTCGACCGACCTCAATTTGCTTGCGAGAGTGGTGTACGGCGAGGCGAGGGGCGAACCGTATACAGGCCAGGTTGCCGTTGCGGCGGTCGTGCTCAATAGGGTGCGTTCGTCGTCTTTCCCCAACAGCGTGGCGGGAGTCGTATATCAGTCGGGCGCATTCGATTGCGTGAGCGACGGACAGATTAACCTTACGCCAAATCAATCCGCATACAAAGCCGCAAAGGACGCGCTCAACGGTTGGGACCCGACGTACGGGTGCTTGTTCTATTACAATCCGCGCACCGCTACGAGCAAATGGATGCTCTCGCGCACGGTTAAACTCTCGATAGGCAACCACGCATTTTGTTAAGGAGGAAGAATATGAAAAACAAGGATAAAAGACAAGAAACCAAACAAGTCGAAAAAAAGAAAAAGCCGACTTCCAAAGTCGTGAAAACAGCCGTTTTCGGCACGGTGCTCGGATTGTTTTCCTGCGCTATCGTGGGGCTTTCCGTCGCGCTGTATTACGCCCAAACCAGCGTAAATACGCACGAAGCGTACCAACGCCAAATGGACGCCGTATATCAACGCGCGTACTTCGATTTGCTTGACGGCGCAAGCGATTTGGGCATAAATCTGCGCAAAATCAGCGTGTCCAACTCAAAGAGTATGCAACAGTCCCTCCTTTACGAGGTGTACAACGCGGCGGAACTTGCAAGCAGCAATCTCGCAACCTTTAAGTCCAACGACGACGGCGTACTCAAAGCGCAAAAGTTCGTCAACCAACTCGGCGACTATTCGCATACGCTCGCAATGGGACTTGCAAACGGCAAAGAATTGAGCGGCGAGGACAGACAACGCCTTTTCAAAATGGGCGAAATTGCCGACGTCTATCAAAAGTCGCTTGAAAGCGTGCAAAAGAATCTCGACGACGCCAATCTCGAACTTACCGACGAGGGCGCGCTCGACGTGTTCGTGCAATCCTTTTCTTCATTTTCCGAGCCGAGTTTCGAGTATCCCGAAATGATTTACGACGGACCGTTTTCGTCCGCTTTGGAAAATAGGGAAACGAAAGGTCTTGTCGGTGACGAAATAACCAAAGAGCAGGGCGCGGCAATCGTGAAAGAAAAACTTGCGACTCTCAATCCCGCCGACGTTGAATTTGCAGGCGAAGCGGACGGCGACATAAAGACGTTCGATTACACCGTCAAAGTAAACGGCGAATCCGCATACGTTCAAATCGCGCGAAAGGGCGGTATGCTCATATCCTTTAACGCAAGAGCGGATTTGCAAAGCGCGGCTATTGTCGAGGCGAGCGAAACTTGTCAGCAACGCGCTCTCGAATTTGCCAAGGCGGCGGGATTCGACGATATGGCGGTCGTTTGGTCGTCCTCGTCCGACGGCGAATGCGTCATAAACCTTGCGCCTATGCAAAACGGAGTCGTCCTTTATCCCGACCTTGTCAAAGTCAAAGTCCGCGAGTCCGACAACACCGTCATCGGCTTCGATTCCACGCACTACGCTTTCAACCATTGCACGCGCAATCTCGACCAACCCACCATTTCTCTCGAAGCGGCAACCAAAGTCGTGTCCTTGCCGTCCGTCCGTGACGGCAGACTCACACTAATCCCCCTTCGCGAAACGTCCGAAGTTCTCGCCTACGAGTTCGAGTGTCACCATAACGGCACCTATTATATATATGTTGACGCGCGCACGGGCGAGGAGGTGAATATTTTGTATGTTATTGAGGACTCTCTCGGTCAGCGCACCGCCTAAAATGCGCTATTGAGCGAATAACTGTGTCAACGCCCTTTTGCTCACCCGTCACGTACGATTT
>ENA-OPDO01000141-OPDO01000141.1-human-gut-metagenome-genome-assembly--contig:-NODE-141-length-17852-cov-2.153565_pt1 | contig 17852 bp, 9 predicted proteins | sample MGYA00241626_ERZ501515 | MGnify/ENA primary metagenome ERZ501515 (study PRJEB25962, sample SAMEA2042431) | human gut metagenome | biome: human gut; feature: human-associated habitat; material: faeces...
TTCTCAAATGGGGAAGTTAAGATAACTTCTCTAACTTCCGCACATGAGAAAGTTCAATAAATCAGGTACAAGGGGGCATTTCTTCAAGATGAAATGCCCCTTTTATCTTAATATTTTTCAAAACGAAGAAAAAGATAAACAATAGATAATCAGTTACTTGTGCTCTTTTTGTTGCTTCGTGAAGCCACTTTTTTACCCACAGCCGAAAAGCGAAACGATAAAAAGAGTAAATTTGCAAGCGAAAACTTAATAACTTAATTGTGTAATTAAAAGAACTATGCTTATGAATAGGAGAATTTACAAATTGTTATTTTTCTGTATGGTTAGCATGCTTTCTGTTTTTGTGCATGCTGCCTCGCTACAAGTAACCTATCACATTAATGACGCCACAGAAACCGTCACTTCTGGAGTCAGTACTGAAGGCAGTCTTGCCACACTTCTTGGAGACAACGCCATGAAAGTTACGCAACTTAGCGTGATAGGCAATCTTAACGATGCAGACATCAGTCTGCTGCAGGAGATGGCGGGAAAAGAAGGTAAAGGCAGTCTGAATTCGCTCAATCTTTCTAAAGCCACTTTTACGACGACAGACCAGATACACAAGGAAGACAAGAGAGTGCCCGACAACATCTTCCAGAACTGTAAGAATCTGCAGCATGTAGACCTCAGCAACATGACCGAGATAGGAAAGTGGGCGTTCAATAACTGCGCTCTTACCGAAATTACTATCCCTGCCTCTGTCACCATTATCCAAGAAGAGGCTTTTAGGGATTGTAGTGCCTTGGAGAGCTTGACGTTCGTGCCAGGCACTACAGAACTGGTGCTCAAAGAGTTGGCTTTCTTCGGTTGCGGCAACATGAATCTCGCTGACGGTGGAGTTTTGCCCTCACGTATCATCAGCATAGCGGACCATACCTTTCAGGGATGTGGAATCACCAAGCTCACCCTGCCTCAGAACGACAAACTGACTGGTGTCAAACGCAAACTCGAATTCAATGGTGTACAGACTGATAATATGGGAGCTTTAGGCTACGCTGCCTTCATGGGCTGTAGTAAACTTACCCACCTCACCATTCCTGCCAACGTGACGGTAATCAACGAGGTGGTGTTTCAGGACTGCAACCTGCAGAACGTCACTTTCAAGGATGCTACCAAGATAACAGAGATACAGATGTACGCATTCACCAACAACCAGAACCTGGCAGGAATTTTCGCAGACAAGCACTTTGACCACTTGGGAACCATAGGTGAGGGTGCATTTTTGAACTGTTTCAAACTTACTGATGCCGATTTCAATAATCTCACCAAGAACGTTACTCGCATCGAGCGCGAAACTTTCCGCAACTGCCACGACGGACTGAAGACCATCGACATTCACTCAGGAATCACTTTCATCGGCGACGGCGCCTTTGCCGACAATACTGCGGTGACAAAGGTTATCGTACATCGAGGTACACAGATTGACGCTCAGAGTTATGATGGCACTCATGGCATCTTCCTCAACATGGATCCCAACAAGGTGCAAGTTGTATTTGCGGACGAAGCTGAGACTCATTACAAGGTCTATCGCGACAACATCAACGTGGGCGGAGAAGATAAGGGTAAGAACGCATTTATGTTTCTCCTCACCAAGACTCTCGACGAGAATGCTAACGACTATCAGGTCGTAGCCCAGCGCCATGCCGACGTCCTCCTCAAACGCACATTTAAGGCAGGTTGGAATACGCTTGTGCTGCCGCCTTTTGGTGATCACTATGTAAAAGGAAAGACTGTAGACTGCGCCCGTATTTATCAGAAAGTACTCAATGCTTCTGGTGACGAGGGTTTTATGATAGCTGCCTATCGGGGCTTGGCAAAGAATGAGGCACAGCCAGACAACAGTACTTTCTATTTCCTGCAGTACGCCAACTACGACGAAGCTCCGCTCGATGAGTTTGAGCCTCTCCTCGTCAGAATGACGCAGAAAGACATCGACAACGCCCAAGGAGTCTATACTTTCGAGGATATCGAACTCAACTACGATGCCGACAAATCATACACAGCAGAAGAAGCGAAAAAACGTATGGGAATGAAGGAGATTAACGAATATTTCACCGGCAACCACGACCACGAGCTCAACGACAAGTTCAAGAAGTGCAGCTACGATGATTTCTATTTCACAGGAACACTGCATCTGCAGCAGGGTAATGCTACAGAGGGTTCCGCTTTCATCGCTCCTGGCGACTACATCATTCAGAACAATACCTTCGTGAAGTGTCTTGAAGGCAGGAAGTACGGACTCAAGGGATTCCGTGGTTATTTCAAGCAGTTGCCATCAAGTACATCACCTGCCAAGGGCAATATCGGCATCTGTCTCGTCGACCGCAATGGCGTAGTTTCTTCCATTCATCAGGTGGACGGAGCATCGCTTACGTCAGCATCCGTTGCTCCTGTCGCAGTCTACAACCTCAGTGGCCAGCAGGTTGGCAATTCTCTTTCCACTCTTGCCAAGGGCGTTTATATCGTTAAGGGCAAGAAATTCGTTAAAAAGTAAATCATTGCAATCATGAAGAAAAAATATCAACAACCTCTCGTAAGAGTTCAAAGCGTAGAAGGTGAACCTCTGTTGAATGGCGGCTCCATAGTCAAGTCCAATGGCGAAACGGTGAACACGATGGGTTCCACTACTGGCGGTACGGAAGATGAAGGCGGCACTGTGTGGGGCGATGCTAAGCCTTATAACCCCTGGACAACTTGGGATTAAGACTTACTTATTATAAAGGAAATGCGGGATTGAGTTGATTGCTCAATCCCGCATTTATTATTGCTCCACCATCTGCTGCAACTCACTGAGGGAGGTTGCCACTTCGATATAGTCGTGCCAGTTGCCACGAATCATGCCCTGCGAAGCCATGTCGTCGAGGAGGGCAATGGTGGAGTTCCAGAAGCCCTTCATGTTGTAGAGAATCACCTTTTTGCTATGATAGCCGATGGTGTGGGAGGCTGCAACGGTGAATATCTCGTCGAGGGTGCCGATGCCGCCAGGGAGCGCCACGATGATGTCGCTCTGAGAGAGCAGCAAGTCCTTGCGGTCGCTGAGATTGTCGCAAGGAATCTCTACGTCGAGGTCGGGAAAAGTTTTGCCGCCTCGCTCTACAATGGTGGGAACTACGCCTATGGCTCTGCCGCCATGCGCCTTGACTGCCTTGCCGATGGTGTTCATCAGGCCGATGTTGCAGCCGCCGAAAACTAAATCGTGCCCTTGCTCTGCCATCCACTTGCCCATCTCCTCTGTGAGACGGAAGTAGTCGCTGTCAATATGGGCGTTTGCTGAACAGAATACTGCTATTTTCATTGTTATTATGTTTTTTATGTTTTGCCGAGTGCAGGATATCTTATGCAAAGATTTCACCAACGAGCGCAATGAAAGCTTGCTTTCAGATTGCCGAGTGCAGCTAATCTTATGCAAAGTTAAATAAAAACTTTGGATTTGATTTCTTTTTCTGACTATTATTTCTTACTTTTGCAAACAATATAACTAATCTACCATTGCACAGATGACTAAAAACAGAATAATAAGATATTTTTTGATGTGGATTTGCTGTTTGTTGAGCCACGTCGCTGAGGCTGTGCCGACCCTTCAGGACGGAGGGGCTTGGGCGAAGCTGGGCGTTACAGAGAGAAGACTCAACGAGCTTGACGGACTGGCGCACCATCACGCAACGGGTCTTGTACAGGACAAACAGGGAATGATCTGGGTGGCAACATGGAACGGACTGAGCCGATACGACGGCTATCGCTTCGTGTCGTTCAAGCCGAAGGCGGGCGATGGATGCTCGATGGGCGTGAACCGCATCAAGGACATTCGTATTCGCGATCCTTATATATATTGTAATGCGGAAGGCTACTGCTTTGTCTTCGATATTCGCACGGGGCGGTTTGATGACAGCCATCTCTCCTGGAACAAGGCGCTACGCAAATGGGGCTTCTCCAGTCAGGGAACGAAACGGCTGAAGACAGCCGACGGAGTGGAGTGGGCAGTGGACTCTCTGGGCGTGAGGATGAGCTACCGCAAGCCGTGTTATGCTACGTGGCTGTTGAGGCAACCAGGATGTCAGGTGAGGGCACTCTTCCGCGACCGCGAGGGACGGATATGGGTGTGCTCGCGCGACGATGCCTCTGTGAGAATCTACGACGCCAATCTGAATCTTTTGGGATTTCTTGGAGCCGACGGCCGACTGCATGGCGGAAAGACTCCTTTCCGGTCGGCTGTGTACACGATGTTGCAAGACGAGGACGGCAGCCTATGGTTGGGATGCAAACCTGGTGGACTGTTGCATCTGTCGCCCCGTGCCGACGGCAGCTACGACATCAGCAGAATAGCGCTTGTAATCCGTGGTAGGGAGAAAGAACATCATGTTTACTCAATGCAGAAAGACCGATGGGGCAGACTGTGGGTGTCAACTCTGAACCATGGACTGTTCTGTCTTACCCGTACGGGAAAGAGTTGGAGGTGTCAGCCCATCGTCCTCTCTCATGACGACAAGACAGGCAAGTACTTGGGGGTGCGAATGATATATATCAGCCATCGTGACGAGCTTCTGGTGGGCACAACGCTTGGACTGTTCGCCACGAAGCTTACTGCCGCCAATCCAGCCTCGCTGCGCTTTATCCGGCATGAGCGTGAGGGCGGAAGAGACGGCAGCCTTAGCTGCTCAGCTGTCATGTTTATGGCGGAGGACAGGGCCAACAGACTCTATATCTGCACCGAGGGCAGCGGACTGAACATGGTGGAGCCCGGCATTTCGCTGCTCAGCAAAGATGTGGACTTCAGACACTTCGACAGGCGCGATTTGCCGGAGGACTTCCTCTTGTCGGCTTTCGCGTATGGACAATATATGTGGTTTGTGGGCACCAACGATTTGACGGGCGTGGACGTGGAACATGGACTATCGCTCTATTTCAACCACCGCACATGGACCGATGAGCTGATTTTCTCGGATGCGCAGCCCCTGAGATGGAAAGGAGGCAAATGGCTCATGGGACTGATGGACGGTCTGGTGCTGATGGATATGGACCGGCTGACGAAGCGCACCAAGGCGCCGCGCATCGTACTGACAAGGGTGTCGGTGGAAGAAGGCGAGATGATGGAGGCGGTGAGCGCCCACGACACGATCTGCCTCGATGAGACAGAGCGCAATGTGAAGATTGAGTTTGCTGCCATCGACTATGCCAACACCGAGTCGATAAGCTATAGATTCCAGTTGGACGACGGTGTATGGAACACCTTAGAGAACAGCCACACGGTGACGCTGCTCAACCTTTCGCCCGGTACGCACACGTTGCGGGTGGAGTCGAAACTGCCCACAGGACAATGGGCGGGCAACGTGAAAGTGGTGACAATCTTCGTGAAACCAACCATCTGGCAGACTACTACCGCCAAGGTGCTGTATGTGCTGCTGGCGCTGTTGTTTATCTATACCGTGGTGTACGTGACGAGGACAATTCGCTCCTCCCACCGCAAGCAGAGGGAACTCTTGGGGCAGTATCTCGACCTGATGGAGAAATACGACAAGGAGAAACACCTCGTCGTGGCTGTCAAGGATGCTGGGGCAGACAAAACTGCTGTTGAGGTGGCAGAAAAGGCTGCTGAGGAAACGGTTGTTGCCGACGGCCAACAGCCCTTGCAAACCGATAGCCGCAGCGTAGGCGAGGAGAGCCTGAGCGAGGAAGACCAGCGCTTCATGCAATGCGTGGTGGAGTTTGTGGAACAGCACATCGACAATTCCGACCTCAGTGTGACCGATCTGGCAGCCAAGCTGAACGTCAGCAAGTCGGGACTGAACCGCAAACTGAAGAGCCTGTTGGGTGTGGCGCCCAAGGAGTTTATCAACAAGGCACGCATGAACCGTGCCGTGGCGCTGTTGCATCACAGCGACCTTCCTGTGAAGGAAATCGCCTATCGCTGCGGTTTCAGCGATCAGAACTATTTCGGCAAGTGCTTCAGGGCGACAATGGGCGTTAGTCCGTCTGAATATAGGCAGAAAAACGGGCTTTGAAACGTTTTTACCGAACATTTGGAACGTTTTTACCACTCATGTCGGTTTTTTTTGGCTACTTTTGCCCTCGACATTCTACTTCAAATATTTAAAAACTAATAGCAAAACCTATGAGAAAAGTAGCGAATTTTATGATGAAGAAGTATTCGGTTTTATTACTGATGCTTCTATTCCCGTTAGCTGCGTTGGCACAAAGCGTCACCGTTAGCGGGCAAGTAACTGACGAGGCTGGCGAACCAATCATTGGCGCAAGCGTGAGGATTCCTGGCACATCGGTGGGAGTGGTGACCGATATGGACGGTAATTACTCAATCTCTGTTCCGAAAGGAAAACAACTCGAAATCACTTATGTGGGTTATAAGAAGGAAGTGATCATTGCCAAGGAAGGCAAGATGACTGTCCAGTTGAAGGAAGATTCCAACATGCTTAACGAAGTGGTGGCTATCGGATACGGAACCGTAAAGCGCAAGGACGTGACAGGTTCGGTTTCTTCGGTAGGCAACACAGAACTCGTGTCGGTGCCTGTGGCTTCGCCTGTTGAGGCCATGCAGGGTAAGCTGGCAGGTGTGCGCGTCACCATGCCTGAGGGCAACCCCGACGCCGAGGTCATCATCCGCGTGCGTGGTGGTGGTTCTATCACCCGCGACAACACACCTCTTTATATAGTAGACGGTTTCCCCGTCAGCAGCATCTCCGACATTCCTACCAGCGACATCGAGAGCATCGACGTGCTGAAGGACGCTTCCTCTACCGCCATCTATGGTAGCCGTGGTTCCAACGGTATCGTGCTCGTCACCACCAAGAGTGGTAAGGCTGGCAAGGTGACTGTGAACTACAATGCCTATGTGGGCTTCAAGAAGGCTGAGGACAAGGTAGACGTGCTGGGAGTGGAAGACTATCTGAAGTGGCAGTACGAATTGTCGAGCCTCTCTACTGGTGCCAATGCCGGTAAGTACCAGCAGGTACTCGGCGGATGGGACAACATACCCAACATTATGAACTCGATGAAGACTACCGACTGGCAGGACGAGGTGTACGGACGCACCGGCAACGTGTTCAGCCATAATGTCAACATCTCGGGAGGTTCGGAGAAGTTGCGCTTCACAGCAGGATACAACTACATGAAAGAGAAAGCCATCCTGCTCACCTCTGACTTCTATCGCAGCAACCTGAACTTCAAACTCAACTATGAGCCCAACAAGAAGACCAAGCTGGAGTTCTCTACCCGTTACTCACGCACCAAGGTGAATGGCGACGGACAGAGCGACGCTACCGGCGACCAGAACTCTGTGCCTTCAGGCTCTTTCGGCCGTATCCGCCATGCTGTGGTACAGTCGCCTTTGACAGGCTCAGGAAGCCTTCTCTTCGATGAGAGCAACATCGACGACGGACTGGAAGACCCAATCACAGCCCTCAACGACAACTATAAGAAACGTGTTCGTGAGAACTTCAACATGAACGGAGCTTTCACATGGAAGATATTGCCCGAGCTTACTTTCCGCACAGACGTAGGTCTCGACATCTACAACAACGACTTCCGTTACTTCTCCGGCTCTACTACCTATGAGTCGCAGAACAACACCCTGGCAGAATACAAGAACATGCCGCTTACTACACGTACCCAGGTGAACCGCCGCACCGTGCGCAACTCCAACACTCTGCAGTACGACTTCTCTAAGATTCTGCCCAAGGCTCACAGCCTGAACCTCATGGTGGGACAGGAGAGCATCGTAAGCCGCGAGACACTGGCAACGACACGCATAGAGGGATTCCCTTCATTCTACGATGCCGACATGGCTTTCCACCTCTCTGCACAGGGCACTCCTACACGTGCCAACGAGTTCTACTATCCCGACGACAAGATGGTGTCGTTCTTCGGACGTGCCAACTACAGTTTCTTGGACCGCTATCTGCTTACCGCCACTCTGCGTGCCGATGGTTCAAGCAAGTTCTCTAAGGACAACCGCTGGGGCTACTTCCCATCAGTGGCAGCCGGATGGCGTATTATCGAGGAGCCTTGGATGAAGTCGACACAAGACTGGCTGAGCAACCTGAAGTTGCGCTTGAGCTACGGTGTGTCGGGTAACAACAACATTCCTTCTGGACAGACCAGCCGTACCTATTCTATCAAGGAGAGCTCTTGGCTGCACCTGCAGAACTCATGGCTCACCACGGGCAACGCAATGAGCAACCCCGACCTGAAGTGGGAAACAACACACTCGCTCAACCTGGGTATTGACTTCGGTTTCTTCAACAACAAGCTCAACGGTTCGTTCGAGGTGTACAAGAACAACGTGAAAGACCTGCTCATGGAGATGCAGATCACAGGTAGCGGCTACAACACACAGTACCAGAACGTGGGCGAGACCAAGAACTCTGGTTTCGAGTTGACATTGAACTACGATGCCATCAACACCAAGAACTACGGTCTGAACTTCTCGTTCACACTCGGTCATAACACCAATGAGGTAGTGAGCCTCGGAAGCATGGACTCATACAGTAAGCCTTCTTACTGGGCAAGTACAGAAATTGGCTCCGACTACTTAGTGAAGCCAGGAAAGCCTGTAGGAACTATCGTCGGCTACAAACTGGCAGGAACAGGACGCTACGAGGTGGACGACTTCGAGGGTTACGATGCTGCCGCAGGAAAGTGGAAGTTGAAGGAAGGTGTGGCTGATGCCAGCGGTATTGTGGGCACAGTACGTCCTGGTACCATGAAACTCCTCGACAAGGACGGTTCAGGAACCATCAACGATGACGACAAGTTCGAGATCGGCGACGCCAACGCATGGGCTATAGGTGGATTCTCTATCGGTGCACGTGCCTACGGATTCGACTTCAACGCCGACTTCTCTTACAGCATCGGCAACGATGTTTACAATGCTGACAAGATAGACCAGACCTCTACACGTGGCGGTATCTGGCGCAACCTCAACACCACGATGGCAAGCGGCAAGCGCTGGACCAACGTAGACGAGAACGGCAACTTCATCAACGATGCAGCCAAGCTCGCCGAGATGAACAAGAACACCACTATGTGGTCGCCTTACACAACAAAGGCTGTGCTCACCGACTGGGCTATCGAGGACGGATCATTCCTCCGCCTCTCTACACTTACCTTGGGCTACACACTGCCTAAGACATGGATGCAGAAAATCTATGTTCAGAACCTGCGTCTATACTTTACCGCTTCAAATCTTTTCTGTATCACCGGTTACAGTGGTATGGATCCAGAGGTGGACTGCTGCCGCAACGTGCTGGTTTGTCCAGGCGTAGACTACTCGGCTTATCCAAGAAGCCGCCAGTTCATCTTCGGTCTTAATCTTACATTCTAAAAAAACACTTAAAGGAAACATCGTTATGAAAATAAAATATGTATTTACAGCCCTGTTGGCTGGCGCTACACTCATGTCGTGCAACGACTATTTAGACGTAGAAAGCGAGTCACAATACAACGACAAGGTGGTGTTCTCTAACACCCCGCTTGCCGAGAATACGGTCATCAGCATCTACAGCTGGTTTGCCGCCACCAATTCTCACCGTGCGCGCTACATGCCTTACTATGGTATGAATACCGATGCCGAGTGCTACTTCGACATGGCGCAGCCTTCGTCGGACAACAAGACCTCGCTCTGCACTTACAGCGCCTTCTCTGCCAACAACTGGATGGCTTCTGGAAAAGACCCTAACGCCTTCACAGGCTTCTTCAACGGCATTGAGGCTGCCAACTGCTGCATCGAGGGAATACGTGCCTATGGCAATCCTGAGAGCAATGCCGACATGGCTTATCTCTTAGGCGAGTCGCTCACCCTGCGTGCGCAGTACTACTATGACCTCATTCGTGCCTGGGGCGACGTGCCTGCCCGATTCACATCGGTGAAGCAGAGCACCATCTACCTTCCCAAGTCAGACCGCGACGTCATCTACAAGCAGATTATTGCCGACCTGAAAGAGGCTGCAGGCTATCTGCCATGGCCAGGAAAGGCTGAGCGCACCAAGACGACAGAGCGAGTGAACAAGGCTTTTGCCTTGGGTCTGCGTGCACGCCTCATCCTCATGGCCGAGGGGTACAGCCAGCGTCCTACATCGCTCGACAATCCTACTACTTATGAGGTGCGCCGCAGCAACGATCCTGAGCTTACCAGCACAGCCCTGCTGCAGGAGGCTTACGACGACCTGAAACTCGTCATCAGAGAGAGTGGACTCGCACTCGACGCCACTTACGAGCAGTTCTGGAACGACCTCGCTACTGACGTCATCACCATCGAAGGCTCACACAAAGAGTCTATCTTCGAGATTCCATTCAACGACGGACGTGGACGATTCTTCTATCACTTTGGTGTTTACCACAAGTCGAAGAGCCCACACTTGACCAAGACCAACTATGGCGGACAGAACATTCCTGCTCCTACACTCTACTATGAGTACGACAATGCTGACCAGCGCCGCGACGTGAACTGCGTGCCTTACAAGTACGACAACGGCTACACAATGGCCAAGTTGGGTGACAACGATGCCTCTGCACCAAGCTTCAACTTCGGCAAGTACGACTATGAGCGCATGACCCGTACGGTGACCTCCAACGACGACGGTGTGAACCTGCCCGTGCTCCGCTACGCCGACATCCTGTTGATGGCAGCTGAGATTGCCAACGAGTTGGAAGGTCCTGATGCAGCCAAGCCTTACCTCAAGGAGGTTCGCAACCGCGCCTTTGCCGTAGCCGACCGCCCTGCAAACGTAGAGGCTTATGTCAACGCCATCAGCTCGAAGGCCGACATGCTGAAGGCCATCCAGAAGGAGCGCCTTCTCGAATTCCCTGGCGAGATGCTGCGCAAGCAGGACCTTATTCGCTGGAACTTGCTCGGAACAGCCGTAAGACAGACCGTGACCGACATGAGAGCGCTGCGCGACCGCACAGGCAAGTATGCTGACGTGCCTACAGTGGTTTACACACGCACCAATGCTGCTGGCAAGTTGGAGTACTATGGCTTGGCTAAGGGTGAGACAGCAGCTCCTGCTGGCGAAGGCTGGACACAACTTGACTACGACTTCGTGTCTGCCACAGTGAAGGACAACATGCTGGCCAACTATTTTGCCAACGATCCAGACTCCCGTCAGTACTGGCCTATATTCGACTCAGACATCAACGCGTCGAACAACGCATTGATCAACAACTACGGATATTAAAATAACTGAACTTTTGCATGTGGGGAAGTTAAGGGAAGTTAGTGAAGTTAGAGGGAAGTTAAGGGACAAATGTCCTAAGTTTAAACTATAAGACTATTATTTCTTAACTTTCCGACCGACCGACGTGAGTGATAACAGCTTTAGCTTCTATCAATTTCCTCGCTTGCGAAACTTGAATTCAAATAATGAATTAACGGTAGGTTTTTAGTTATATATTAAAACAACATGCAGGCCTCTCTGCCTCGTGAGAAGTGGAGAGGCTTTTTTCTTAAAATCTACTTTCGCAGGAATTGTTCCAGGGACAACAATTTGTTCCAACAGCAATATTTTCAACAACAACAATTTTGTTCCAGCAACAATATTCTCAATGTTTTTCAAACCACTTAAAAACCGGGATGCCTCATGAAGAAAGCAGTCTTTACTCTTATTTGCAGTCTTGCCTTTGCAGCAGGAGTTATGGCGCAGGATGCTCCGCTCGATGTCTCGAAGCGGGTGGCTGATTATCTGCTGAGCCATCACAACCACAACGTGTCAAAAGCACAGGACGGACACACTCACATCGACAGCTATTATCAGGAATGGAGATACGTGAATGGTGTGCTCGGAGTGGCAATGCTCAATCTTGCCGATGCGGCAGGTGAAAAGAAGTATGAGCAGTTTGTCAAAGAGAACTTTGACTTTTATTTCGAACCAAAAATACAGCGACAACTCAGGAAAGAATACGAATCGGGCGTGCGCGACAATGCGTGGCGCAGATTCTTCTCCATGTCGAGCCTTGACGACTGCGGAGCTATGGGCGCTGCCCTCTCCGAACTGGCACGACGATACAAAGACCAACGTTACGAGAATTATCTCGACAAGATAAGCCATTACATTCTTACTCAGCAGGAGCGTATTCCCGAAACAGGCATTTACTGCCGGGGAAGGGTGGGAGAGCGAACTCTCTGGCTCGACGACCTGTATATGTGTACTTCTTTCCTGGCTCATCAGGGAAGTCGCAAGGGTGCATCGTCCGACTTGTTGCAGAGAGCGGCAGAACAGGTATTGCTCTTCGACAGTCTGCTCTTCGACAACTACAAGCACCTCTATTGGCATTGTTTCTATTATGATACGACCCATGCCCACGGCACCGCCCACTGGGGAAGAGCCAACGGATGGGCGTTTCTGGCACAGGCTCTCGTGCTCGACAGATTGCCCGAAGAGCATCCTCTGCGAGACAGATTGCTGCAGCTGTTCCGAAAAAGAGTGGAAAACATCATCGCCTATCAGGACGCACAGGGCATGTGGCACCAGTTGCTCGACAAGCCTGACTCCTATCCCGAAACTTCCTGCACAGCCATGTTTGTCGCAGCCATTGCGCATGGTGTGAACAAGGGCTGGCTTGACAGCTCGTTCGCTTCTGTGGCGCTGCAGGGATGGAAGGCTGTCTGCAGTCAGATAACCCCAGAAGGACAGGTGAAGAATGTGTGCATGGGAACAGGCATCAGCCGCGACTTGCCTTTCTATTACAACCGACCGGCTCCGCTCAACGATGCCCACGGACTGGGAGCCGTGGTGCAGGCAGGAATAGAAATCAATAACGTAACAACAAAAACAACAGAATAGATATGAAAAACTTAAAGCTAAAACTCACATTCCTGTCGCTGTGCGCCTTTGCAACAGCGGCTCATGCACAGCAAGTGAAAGGAAACAGCGTACTCTTCACATCGTCACAAGGCAATATGCGCATCGAGATGTGTTCGGAAAGCATGTTCCGTGTAACCAAGGTGCCTGCACAGCAGATGCCTGATAATGAGAAGTGGATGGTGGTCAACTACAACTTCCCACAGGTGAATTTCAGCGTGGACGGCAAACAGATAAAGACCAGTAAGCTGCAGGTAAGCATTCAGGAAGCTCCCTGGCGCATACAGGTGGCTGATGCTTCGGGTAAGGTGCTCTACGAGGAGTTGACATCGGGCTGCAAGGACAGCATATATAATGAGGTGAAGATGAATCCCGACGAGCACTTCTTCGGCTTCGGTGAGCGCATGGACCGCATCGATCAGCGTGGACAGCGTGTTCACCTCAATGTGGAACTGGGACGGGGCTCAAAGCCTGCGGTAGGCGGCAAGGACATTCTGAGAGCCAACTACTGTCCTGTGCCTTTGATGCTCAGCAACAAGGGGTACGCCGTGTTCTTCCATACTGCTGTGCCCAACGACTGGGACATGGGATGGACCAACAATGACAAGTACAGTTTCTCGGCACCTGGTGGCGACAATGACTATTATTTCATCTATGGCGAACAGTTGGAAACTCTGATTCACAGCTATCAGCAGCTCACGGGCGTGGCGCCTCTTATGCCACGTGCGGCCTATGGTCTGCACATCGGCTCGTACAGCGGTGGAACATGGCATCATGAGAGCAAGGCCAACGATACGTATGTGGTCAATCTCATCGACCGCCTGCGTCAGGAAAAGATTCCGTTCGACATGATGTGGCTCGACTCTACCTGGCGCCTCTTTGCCAAGTTGGGCAACGGAGGCTGTACCTTCGAGTTCCAGGATCAGTTTAAAGACCCAAAGGGCATGATCGACCATGCCTATAAGAATCATGTGGCAATGTTTGGTCTGCACATTCGTTCGCTGGTCGACAACGGCAAGCGCAACAATCTGCTCACCACAGCACAGAAGAAGGGACTCACCATTCAGGACGGTGGAACCAACGCCATCATCAACTTCTTCGACGACAAGGCTGTGGACTGGTGGTGGAAGAATGCAGCCAAGAAAGTGACCGACCTGGGAGCCAAGTTCTTCAAGACTGATGTGGGAAGCGCTCTGAACTACAACAATCCAAACATCGAGCAGAAGGCTGCCCACAACCTCTTCCCTATAGCCTATGCCAAGGCATCTTATGAGAACTTTGCCAAGCTCAACGGACAGCGTGGCTTCGACCACACACGCGAGGGTTATGCAGGTATTCAGCGCTATCCTTTCATCTGGGCTGGTGACTGGGGTTCGGAGTGGCAGTGGTTTGAACCTATCATCCGCGGCGGTATTAATATAGGACTCTCTGGTGTCGGCTATTGGAGCCACTGTATGGGTGGATTCGAGCAGTATTCTGCCTACGACACCGACCTCTATCTGCGCTGGGTGCAGATGGGAATGTTCTCGCCTGTGTCCATCCTCTTCGGTATGGATCATCCTCGTTATCATGCGCCATGGACTTATGGCGAGGAAGCACAGAAAATATTCATCCAGTACGACTCGCTGCGTTATGCGCTCCTGCCTTACATCTACACCAGCGCCTGGGATATGTACAAGACCAGCCGTCCGCTGATGACACCTTTGTTCTACGATCATCTGCAGGATGTCAATACCTATCAGATTTCAGACCAGTATATGTTTGGCCGCGACATGATGGTGTGTCCTGTAACGGTGAAGAATGCACTCTCGCGTCCTGTTTACTTTCCCGGTGGCGACTGGCTCGACTTCTGGACAGGTGAGCGCATCAGTGGACGCCAGTACAAGTCGTTCCTCACACCTATCGAGATCATGCCTATCTTCCTGCGCCGTGGAGCCATCATTCCCCGTCAGGAAGCCATGCAGTACGTGGACGAGCGCCCCAACACCAACATCTCGCTGCTCATCTATCCTTCCGAGCATTCGGTGTATGAAATGTACGAGGACGACGGCAAATCGCTCGATTATCAGAAGGGAGTTTATGCCGTCACAAAGATGGAGAGCCGACTGGCACAGAACGAGTGGATACTCAACATCACGACTCCCAAGGGCAACTACAAGCCTGTTTCGCACTACTACAGCGTAAGTGTTTACCTTGACAAGAAGCCTAAACTCGTTACTGTAGCCGGCAAGTTTGTCGATGGATGGAAGTACGACGAGAAGTTGCGCTTACTTACCTTCGATGCAGGCGAGGGCGATATGGAAGTGGTTGTCAAGATGTAAAATCAAGACTTTTGGGGTTGAATACTTTGCCATAAAGCATATGGCTTTAACTTCTCCAACTACTCTAACTTCTTCATTTGCATTTATAAAGATATTACTATGTATAGAAACAGATTCTTCTTATCGGTTGCCGCCGTGCTTGCAGGTACGGTGGCAATGGCTCAGGGCTCTTACAAGGCTCTGAAGTTCAAGACAGCCACCTCGCTCTACAACTACGAGATGCTGCCAGTACACGCTCAGAACTATGAGCGCCAGCAGGCTTTCGAAAAGGCTTGCCAGTCGAAGGAAGCCATGCAGCAATACGTGAGCCAGTTGCGCAGTCGTTTTAGTCAGTTGGCTGGCGAAATGCCACAGCGTGGCAAACTCAATGCCAAGGTAGTGGGCTCGTTGAAGGGCAACGGCTTTATAGTCGAGAAGATTGTCTTTCAGAGTACGCCAGGCCGTTACGTCACAGCCCATCTTTATCTGCCCGAGAAGGTGCAGGGCAAGATTCCTGCCTGTATCGAGATGTGCGGACATGGACTCGACGGAAAGGGCACGGGGTCGGGAAGTGCTGAGCAGTTGGCTGTCAATGGTATTGCTTCCATGGTGGTCGACCCCTTCTCACAGGGTGAGCGCCAGCAAACCATCGATGCACAGGGCAAGAATCTTACCCGTGGCGTAACTACCGAGCATACACTCATTGCTCCGGGCTTCATCCTCCTTGGCAGCAGCCTTGCCGCACAGGAGTTTTTCGACAACAGCCGCGCCATCGACTATCTGCTCAGTCGTAAGGACATTGATGGCGACAAGATTGGTTGTTATGGCTTCTCGGGAGGCGGCACGCAGTCGTCTTATCTGGCTGCTCTCGACGACAGGGTGAAGGCAAGTTGTGTGGGATTGTTCTTCTCGTCGCGCGAAAGAACCCTGGAGACTCAAGGCCCGAGCGACGGATGTCAGTGGATTCCAGGCGAAGGACGCGAGCACATCGAGATAGCCGACATGGCGATGATGAATGCGCCAAAGCCTTTCCTGATTCTTGACGGACGTTTCGACTTCGTTGACCATTGGGGAGCCTTGCGTGGCTATGAAGAGGTGAATCGTTGCTACAGTCTGCTGGGAGCGCCCGACGCTGCCGAACAGTTTTATTACGACGACGGACACGCCATTCCCAAGCCCAGCCAGGACAAGATGGTAAGCTTCTTCCGCAAGGCTCTCTTGGGCGATGCACAGGGCGAGGTGAAGCCTTATACTTACTGGCGTAGTGACGACATGTGTTGCACCAAGACAGGACAGGTAAACTTGGAATACAAGGATGCGCTCAGCTCCATGCAGGAGTGTGAGGCACAGATGGACAGGCTGTCAGCCCAGCGCCAGGCTTTCTGTTCGCAGTCGGCCGACAAGGTGAAGGATGGCATTCTAAAGCTGTTGGGACTTCCTGGACTGAATGACCATTGGAATGCTATTGAGACTCGCCACGAATCGCAGCGCGACGTGGAGGAATATCGTTATCAGCTCGATTGCGAAGGTCAGTATCCTGTTCCTGTTATTGTCAGGATTCCGTCGGATGCCAATCAGCAGTCGAAGGTTTGCATCCATCTTGCAGATGCAGGAAAGGCAAGTCTGCTGATAGAGACCGATCGTCGTGATGTATTCTCCGACGGCACGATTCATGTCTATGCCGACCTGCGAGGTTTTGGTGAGACGACCGACATTTTCGAGTACAACCTTTCCAAGTATTGGAATACTCAGTATCGTTCTGCAGTAACATCCCTGCATGCAGGCAAACCGCTCATAGGTCAGCGTGTGCAGGATTTGCGCACCATTCTCAATTTCTGTTCGGCTGACGAAAAGTTGAAGGGTCGCCAGATTACAGTCAAGGCTGACGGAATGAACGCAGTCGTAGTGATGCACGCTGCTGTGCTCGACGAGCGATTGGCTGGTGCCACACTCACCCGCACATTGAAGACCTGGCGCAATTACATTCAGCACCCCGTGCAGCACGACATGATGTCGAACGTCATTCCTGGTGTCTTGCGCTGTTACGACATTCCCGATCTTCTTTCGTTGGCAAAGGGAAGGGTCGTTATCCAGGACTAAACGCAGTATCAAGATTCCTGTTATCGACGTAAGGAATTTAGAAGCCATCCTCGCCCGACAAGCGCTCGTGGAATGGCAGCTGAAAAGAGACCAACAGCCTGGGAGAGGAAAGCTGACTGAGGGCTGAAAATTTGTTTCAGTTTCAGTTGTTTCAATTATTTTTTTGAGGGTTCCAACTTTCGTTTTTGTTCTTTTTTCTTTACTATATTATATTATATTATATTATTATATAACTATTTAATATATATATAGTTATAATATATATAATATAATAAAAATTGAAAAAATGGAAAATCGCAACCATCAAAAAATTAATTGAAACAACTGAAACTGAAACAGCAGGCAACTTAGCATCTTCGCTAAAAGGCTAATAATCAGCCATTTATCAAGAAATAAAAAGGTGAATATGAAGAATGACATCTCAAAAAAGACCTCTACAAAGGTGCTAAAACTGGGAAATATGAACGAAAATAGTGCCATTTTTACTCTCACAGGCATCAAAATCCATGCACGAACCTATCGTTCCGATGATTTTCCCTGTTCTCGGAGCGCACGTAATTGGAGCCAAATTCATGTATCCTGACCTCATTTGGAAGGAATTATG
>ENA-OPDO01000144-OPDO01000144.1-human-gut-metagenome-genome-assembly--contig:-NODE-144-length-17808-cov-3.200079_pt1 | contig 17808 bp, 12 predicted proteins | sample MGYA00241626_ERZ501515 | MGnify/ENA primary metagenome ERZ501515 (study PRJEB25962, sample SAMEA2042431) | human gut metagenome | biome: human gut; feature: human-associated habitat; material: faeces...
TAAGGGCAAAAGCTTTATGTATTGCCTGGAGTTTTAAAGCTTTTGCCCTTACAGGGCGACAGGTTTGCGCCCAAAATAACCCAGGGCGCTGCCCTGGGCTAAGAGTTTCTGCCCCTTCAGGGCGTGTGGGGCACAAAACTTGCGAAACTTCAATAAATAAGAATTTTCTTTGTTAATGCAGGTTTAAATATGGATATTTGTATATCTCTAATTCCTGTAATTCTTGACTAAATAAAAAATAGAGATAAGAAGATTCTTGATAAAAATAGAAATATGTCATTAAGCAAAGATTCTAAGATTTATATTGCAGGACACCACGGACTGGTGGGTTCTGCAATCTGGAACAACCTCGAGAAGAGAGGTTATCACAATCTTGTAGGCCGTTCGCACAAGGAACTCGACCTGACAGACCAGTATGCCGTACAGAAGTTCTTCGATGAGGAGAAGCCCGATGCAGTGGTCTTGGCAGCAGCCTTCGTGGGAGGTATCATGGCCAATTCGCTCTATCGTGCCGACTTCATCATGCAGAACATGAAGATGCAGTGCAATGTGATCAGCAATGCCTATTCGCACGGCGTGAAGAAGCTGCTCTTCCTGGGTTCTACCTGCATCTATCCTAAGGATGCACCACAGCCCATGAAGGAAGACGTGCTCCTCACCTCGCCACTCGAGTATACCAACGAGGAATATGCCATTGCCAAGATAGCAGGTCTGAAGATGTGCGAGAGCTACAACCTGCAGTATGGCACCAACTATATCGCCGTGATGCCTACCAACCTCTATGGTCCCAATGACAACTTCCACTTGGAGAACAGTCATGTGATGCCAGCCATGATGCGCAAGATATATCTTGCCAAGCTCATTCACGACGGCGACTGGCACAGTATCGAGGTGGATATGAACAAGCGCCCCATTAACCCTACTGACAAGCTCCGTGCCCTCATAGGCGAGGGAAACGTGGACGGCAACAACTCGCATGAGCGAATACTCAAGGCTCTGGAGTTCTATGGCATCTACGACAACAAGGTGGTGCTCTGGGGAACAGGAACACCTCTGCGTGAGTTCTTGTGGAGTGAGGATATGGCTGATGCCAGCGTGCACGTGCTGCTCAATGTTGACTTCAGCGATATTATCGGAATAGAGAAGTATTCTTCGGTATTCTATGGTGCCAAGGTGGATGGAGCAGTAGACCGCAACAACTCTGAGGGACGTGGTGGAGCCATTCCTTCTTTGGGTGAGATACGTAATTGCCACATCAATGTGGGCACAGGCAAGGAGCTTACCATCCGCGAGTTGTCCGAGCTGGTGGTCAAGGCCGTAGGATTCGAGGGAACCGTAGAGTTTGATGCCAGCAAGCCTGATGGAACTCCCCGTAAGCTCATTGATGTAGAGAAGCTGCACTCCCTGGGTTGGACCCACAAGGTGGAGATCGAAGATGGTGTGGAGAAACTCTACAAATGGTATCGTGACAGTTTGAAGTAAACCGATAGCCCCCGTTTCGGCTCACCCGATATATTTAGGGGAAAAAACTTTTTGATTCTACAGAAAATTTATACCTTTGTGCCATGAATAATCAAGGACTATTAGCATTGGCACAGTTAATCCTGCCATCAGAGATACTTACAAATTTTGAAGTAGTACGTGTAGAAGAAGAGGCATCCCTTATTCGCATCTATCTTGACGAATCGGTTAAGGCTGAATATAAAGAAAGCCCTGAGATCGAATCCAAAGGGTTCTGTGAAGCCGTAACTATACGTGACTTCCCAATACGCGATAAAGGAGTTGATCTGATCGTCAGAAGACGCAAATGGTACGACAAGCAGAATAACCAATACTTCTCCGACTCTTATGAGCTGAAGGCTGAAGGAACCCGCTACTCCAAGGAGTTTGCGGCTTTTTTAAAAGGAGTGTATGGAGACGATTCCTACGACCTCCCGTTCGCTTGACCGCTATTATCACATAAACGGGGATACTTTTGAAAAGCAATACAAGGAAGTGCTTAGCGGCTATCGCGAATGGTCCGAACTCTCGCATGCAGAAGACTGGCTTGTCTTTCCCGAAAACATAGGTGAAAGCATCTGCATTGACGAAACGGCTCCAAGCAACGGTGAACTGTACACGATAGTAAGCAACAGATCTTCACATGGAGGTAAAGGTACCATCATTGCTATTGTAAAAGGTGTGGCGGCAGATGTTGTCACAGAAGCACTTATGCGCATTGACGAGGACAAGAGACTGATGGTTAAGGAGATAACAATGGATATGTCGAATTCCATGCGACTTATAGCCAGACACTGTTTCCCGAATGCAATGCGTACCATAGACCGCTTTCATATACAGAAACTTGCATGTGATGCCTTGCAGGAGATGCGCATCGCACATAGATGGGACGCCATTCAAGCAGACACGGACGCCAGGGAAGAGGCCAAATGTTTGGGTGAAGCATACACTCCAATTGTGCTTGCAAATGGTGACACCCACAAGCAGTTGTTGGCTCGCAGCAGATATCTGCTTTTCAAATCTGCCGACAAATGGACAGAAAGTCAGAGACAAAGAGCTGAGGTACTATTTGAAACGTATCCTGACCTTAAAGAAGCCTATTCGCTTACACATTCATTAAGAATGATATTTTCCAAGAATACCGTCAAAGATGCAGCTAGACTCTCGCTTGCACGCTGGTATAACAAAGTGGACGACTCTGGTTTTAAGAGTTTCAATGTTATTGCCGCCACGCTTTACGAGCATTATGATGAAGTCTTGAACTTCTTTGTCAACAGGGCAACTAATGCTTTTGCAGAGTCATTCAATGCTAAAATCAAGGCGTTTAGAGCTGCTTTAAGAGGAGTAACGGATATAAACTTCTTTCTTTTCAGACTTACAAAACTATATGCTTAATCCCCTAGATATATCGGGTGAGCCGATAAATCTCCGTTCCGTGATACGGAATGTGCATTCCGAACTTTGGAACGGCCGTTCCGTATCACGGAATGGCGGTTCCGTATCACGGAACGGAGATTTTTGTAGGCTAAACAAAACATTTATATAGTATAAGAGCAAGATTTTTCCAGTATAAGCGACAGTTTCTTTGGGTTTATTTTGCTTCTTTTTGTGCCATTTTGATAGTCTTTTGCCTTGGTGAATGATAAATTGTCAGAACACCACTTATGCAAACGTTTGCGTAGCTTTTTTGACGAAAACATATCCGTCCTTTATTATTTTGTTTTACTTTTGCAGCAGAAACTAAAACAACAAATCTACTAAAACGCTAAAAACAATGAAAAAAGTGTACTTCATGTTGTTAGGAGTGCTTTTGTCTACTGCTGTGATGGCAGACAACAAGCAAACCGTAACAATCGACGGCTCGCAGGTTAGCAAGACCGTCAAAGAAATCACCTTCAATGGTGACAATGTAACTCTTACTTACGACGATGAGACTACTGAGACTCAGGACATGTCGCTTGTGAAACTTTCTTTTGCTTATATCACCACAGGTATCAGCAACATTGAGACAAGCAACAAGGTTCTCGCAGGCAAGGTGTTCAATCTTAATGGTCAGCTTGTGGGTACTTCTACCCAGAATCTGAACAAGGGTATCTACATCGTGAATGGTAAGAAAGTAATCATCAAGTAAAAAAGGAGGAACGTAAAATGAAGAAAATGGTATTTACTCTGGCACTCCTCTTGATGAGTTTGAGTGCAGCCATGGCACAGACATGGACATTTGGTGCAATGAGCGAGGCTGACAAGGCTTTATGTGCAGCTGATGCTAATTGGGTATTGGGAACTGATCGCTACGGCTATACCTTAGCTTTGGAGAATGAAGCTCTTGTAGCAAATGGCTCAGAATTGGCTTATGCTAAGGGCTTGAAGTTTACTGCTGGTGCTCCAACAGATAAGTTAGATTCAAAAGCAAAGGTTCGCTTGAACTATGGTTCTTCTCGCTTGGAATTGAACGGAAATGGTGTTTCTTTGATTATTCCAAGTCTGAAGGCTGGTCAGAAAGTTACTGTTAGCTGCAAGACTGGTAGTACCTCTACTGCTCGTTGCTTGGATGCTACTAACCTGATTTCGGTTTCTGGTTCTTTTGGTACCCCAACAACTGATCAGGTTACCAACGTAGGAACTGTAACAGCTGATGGTGATGTCGTATTGACAACCAATGGTGGTGGTATGAACATCTTTAGCATCAAGGTTGAGACTGTAGGTGGCGGATCTACCGATACTCCTGGTTCTACCGACAAGATTACCCATGCCGTTGCTCGTAACAGCAAGGTGAACCAGATGTATGTTACCACCAAGTCGGGTGATGTGAAGTATTATAATACTGCAGACTTGACAAGTGTTAAGTTCGAAGGTGACAAGACCATCATTGCTCCTAAGTCTGGTGTAGAGAATGATGAGTACAATGCTTCTGTTCAAGCCATCAGCTTTGCTAAGAAGGCCGATCAGGGCGAAAGTGGTGATATTGACAATCCTGCAGGTGTGATTCAGATTACTGAGGCAAAGGGCTGGCAGGAGTCTGCCTACCTGAAGTGGGCTCCATTCGAGGGCGCTTCTTCTTATAATGTATATGTAGGTGACAAGAAGATTGATGCTCAGCTGATTCGTCAGTATGCTTCTTACTATCGTGCTGATGTCCTCGGTTTGGAGGCTGGTACTTATTCTGTAAAGGTTGTTCCTGTCAATGCAGAAGGTACAGAGATTGCTGGTGCCAATACTGCTTCTAACTTGGTAGTAAAGAGCTACAACCGTGAGGGCTTTGCTCATTTCAAGTATGCTGGTGTAGGTGCTTATAATAATGATGGTACTTTGAAGGCTGGTGCTAAGGTTCTCTATATTACAGCCAAGACAGCTAAGACCGTTTCTACAACCGTTAATACGGGTAAACTTGAGACCATTACCGGTCTTCAGTCTATTATTGATGCTTATCAAAAGGGTGAGGATACAACTCCTATCGTCTTCCGAATCATCGGTAAGGTAAGCCTTTCTGACTTGGACAAAATTTCAAGTTCTGCAGAAGGTTTGCAGATTAAAGGTAAGGGTGCTCACTCTGTAATGAACATGACTTTCGAAGGAGTCGGTGATGATGCTACTGTATATGGATTTGGTTTCTTGCTTCGTAATACCAAGAGTGTAGAGTTCCGTAACTTTGCTATCATGCGTTGCCTGGATGATGCTATGTCTCTTGATACTGATAACTCTCATGTATGGATTCACAACATGGATCTCTTCTATGGTAAGAAGGGTGGCGCTGCTGACCAGGCTAAGGGTGATGGTACTGTAGATATCAAGGGTGACTCCCAGTATATAACTGTAGCATACAACCGTTTCTGGGATAATGGTAAGGCTTCTATGTGTGGTATGAAGAGTGAAACTGGTGAAAACTGGATTACTTATCATCACAACTGGTTCGACCATTCAGACTCTCGTATGGCTCGCGTTCGTACCATGAGTGTTCACATGTACAACAACTACTATCAGCACAATGATGTTTATGGTATTGGTGCAACCAGTGGTTCAAGTATATTCATGGAGTCTAACTACTTTGATGCTGTTAAGCGTCCTATCATGAGCTCTTTGCAGGGTACTGATGCTATGGGTGATGGTACTTTCTCTGGTGAGAAAGGTGGCTTGATTAAGGCATACGGCAATGTGTTTGCCAACAAACCAGATAACTTCAGCTATATCCCATACGCAGAAAACAATACAAGCTTCGATGCCTACGAGGTTTCTGATCCAAGTGAGCAGGTTCCTTCAAGCGTAAAGACTTTGGTAGGTGGTACTTCTTATGATAACTTCGATACCAACTCAAGCGTCATGTATACATACGTTGCTGATAAGGCAGAAGATGTTCCTTCTATCGTAGAAGGTTTCTATGGTGCAGGTCGTTTGAATCATGGTGATATTGATTTCGTTATTCCTGATGAAACAGTTGTAACAAATGGTCATCAGCAGCCATGGCCTGCTTTGGCAAGCATCCTTGACGCTTATACTTCTGGTGTTGTTAAGGTGTTCGGTGAGAGCAATGCTTCTGGCGAAGGTGGTTCTACTGAAGGTGGCAGCACTGGTGGTTCTACAGAAGGTGGCGAGACTGACGGCTCTACTGGTGGTTCAGAAGGTGGCAGCACAGTAACTCCTATTGAGGGTACTGTAACTTGCAGCTTTACAGCGAACGGAAAGGAGGCTGTTCCTTCTAATAGTGCATTTGTTTTGACAGGTTCAGCTAAGAATGTAAAAGTAGAAGAAACTGTTATTGAAGGTACAACTTATTCTGCAAGTCTTAAGATGGAAAGTAATACAGAGGTTTCTTTCACCACATCTCAGAAGATGACTCTGTATGTTTGTTATGGCGTTTCTGGTACAAAAACTAATGTAAAGGTAGATGGCGTAAAGCAGGCAGGAGCTCCTACAACAGTTGTGCTCGAGGCAGGTGCTCATAAGATTACAAAGGGTGATGCAACTACAATCGCTCTCATCAAACTTGTACCTGTAACAGAATAATAAACATGTTTTCCTCAATGAGGAAAGATATATAAAATGAAACAAACTAAGGGCTGTCTTTTCGTGATGAGGACAGCCCTTTTTTCTCAAAGGAACAAATTAAACAAAAACTAATCCTACAATGAAACAAATTAACTCTACCGTTTCTGCACAGCTTAAGGCTGTTTGTCGTAAAACTCTCTTGGCTTCGGCTTTGCTCTGTGGCTTCTCTATGATGGCAAATGCACAGACCAAGGATGGTCGTGACTTCTCTTTGGATGGCTTCGCTGCCTATGAAGGTGTTCCTGGTTCTAACTGGTATCGTGCCGAAGGAACTACCGGTGGTGCTGGTGGCAAGGTGGTGAAGGCTGACAACTTCTCTCAACTGCAGGCCTATCTCCAAGCAACTGACCCATATATCGTTATCGTAGATCATGATATTACTACAGGCATCAAGTGCTATGTGGATGATCTGAGTACAGGTCGTTTGCTTGATGACCAGAGTGGTAAGTCTGGCGTGGAGTCTGTCTATGGCGAGCGCATTATGGTTGCTCCTAACAAGACTTTGATTGGTGTGGTGGACCCTGCAACAGGCAAGGCTCCTCTCTTTTCTCATATCACCTTTGTGATGCAGTCTGTTGATAACATTATTATCCGTAACTGCCGTTTCACCATGAAGGGCGTTCCTGTGCTCAGAACAGGTGAGAATAAGATTGTGGCTTGGCGTAATGGAGCACAGGTAGAAGTGGGTGACCCTGACTGCATCGGAATCCAGGCAGATAAGGTAAGTGCCAAGACCGACTGGGGTGGACATATCTGGATAGACCATTGTGAATTCTTCAATGGTGGTGCAGCCAATAAAGACCGCTATGATGGTTTGCTCGACTGTAAGAACAATGTGCAGTGGATGACCTTCAGCTATAACTATTTCCACGACCATGACAAGAGCTGCTTGTGGGGTAAGGGTGATTCAGATGTCTACGAAAACTGTCGTACCATCTCTTTCCACCACAATTTCTTTGATAATATCCAAGGTTCTCGTCTTCCTCTCCAGCGTGGTGGTCATGTACATTATTATAATAACTATATGCGTGGTTGCGAGGATGGTTGGGATATCCGTACGGGAGCTGTGGCATACGAAGAAGGATGCTATTTCGAGAATACAAAGTCGCCTATCCGTTCAGACAGAGGCGGTAGCTTGAATATCTCTAAAGCTGAAGGTTATGACTGCATCTACAAGGGCTGTAACAACTTGATGGAAGGTTATACCAATATTGATGGCGCTAAGATAAGTAAAAGTTACGGTGTGACCAAAACCGATTGGGTTCCTACTCAGACCGTAGCCTCTTACACCCAGCATAATCTCGACAAGACAGTGGATGTTCCTGCCATCTGCGAGAAGTATTCTGGCGCAGGCAAGGTAGAAATATGGAAGGCTTATACCAATGTACTTCCTACAGCAGATATAGCCGAGTTCGATCATGCCATCAAGAACTATAGCACTGCCAAGACCTACGATGCTAACGGAAAGGAAATGACAGGTGCCTCTACTACTGGCATCGAAATGTTCGATTATGCTGCTGCTCAGACAGCCAAGGCCGAGTACTTCGACCTCTCTGGCAAGCGTCTATCTGCTCCCTGTCATGGCATCACCATCGTTAAGGCTACCGACGCTCAAGGTCATGTATCCGTCAAGAAAGTTGTGAATATGTAATTGAACTTTCACAAAGTGCTTTAAGTACGGGCTGAAAGCCCAAAAGCTCTTAGCCCAGGGCAGCGCCCTGGGTCTAATAGTAATCGGCAAGGCGCCCTGAAAGGGCAAAAGCTTTAAAACTTCAGGCACTACATAAAGCTTTTGCCCTTACAGGGCGATAGGCTAACGCCCGTAACAACCCAGGGTGTTGCCCTGGGCTAAGAGCTTCTGCCCCTTCAGGGCGTGTGGAACCTACTGGGGAAAGTTTAATTGAACTTTAAGTTGTGAATTTATAAAAAGATTGTATGGTGTTCCAACTCCGTTTGGTGTCATTAGTTTGACATCCTAATGAGGTTGGAACTTTTTTTTCTTTGCCGTTTTTAAGCATACCAAAATTGGTTTCAGTTTAATACCTTTGTTCGCAAGTATGATGCTCTGCGAAGCACCTTATTTACTGATAGCTGACGATGCGCTTCTTTAGGAGATAATGAAGCGCATTTATAATTGACAGAGGCTTCCTATAGTAATGTCCAAGTATTGACAGAGACAAAAGAAAAGCGGGAAGACGCCTGTTGCGTCCTCCCGCCTGATGATTTTTTATAAACTCTAAGTTTATTCTTTCTTGAATGCTCGTATTATTTGTTCTTAAAGCCGTAGCCATTCTCGAAGCCACCAGAAGATAAGGTGTTAGGAGTGAGAGGCCAGAGATAGATAGGAGCCTTTACATAGTCGTAATCCCAGAAGAGATACTTGTAGTACTCGTCATCATAGTTTGCAAGGTCCTTACCCCAGTTTACCTTCTTATAACCGTCTGCTACGAGGGCTGTCTCCTCTTCTGCTGAAAGCTTGTTAAATAAGCCCTTGATGGCAACGTTGGTCAAAGGAATATCTGTCTTGTAATCCAGGCCGTATGCCTCCCATTTGTCGTTCTGGCCGCGCCATGAAGGATAGAGTACTGGGTCGTTTTCCTTTCCTTCTGGACACTGTGCGGTCAGTCGGTAACCTTTCTCAGTCTTGGCATCCACGCTCTTGGTATAGATATAGCTTGAGATGGTGTTGCCATTCTCGAAGGTGTAATAACCATTAGACTCCAGACCATCCAACATTCTGCGAGTGAGTTCCTTGATTTCACGAATCTTTTCAGGCAACAGACCTGTACGAATCAGAGTGAAACGACGGTCGCCCTCTCCTGCAAACTCGAAGCCGCGCTCATCGATGACAGCCTTGAGCAGAGAGCCTTCCTTGGCGATAAAACCATCCACATTGGCCTCTGCAGGTGTGCGGAAAGCACGGTTGCGTATCTTGGTAAGGTATGTCTTGGCTTCGGCACTGTTGGCATCGAGTGCGGCGCAAGCCTCGGCATAGCCCAAGTACATTTCAGACAGGCGCATGTAAGGACTATTGATACCCGAACGGCGCTGGTTTTTGGTCCATACCTTTGCCTGGCGATTCTCATCAAACTTGTTGCAGCAGATACCACCGCCAGCAGCTTTAGAGTTAGGTACGAGAGGAATCAGGGTCTCCGTACCCTTACCTGTACTACCTGTAACCGTGAAGCATACGTCACGACGCAAGTCCTTGGGGTCGAACTCGCCATAGTAGAAGGCTGGGTTGGCACGTCCCTGACCGTAAGCCTTGCAAGGATATGCGTTCTTACCGCCACCGCTTGATGCACGTCCTAAGCTATAAGAGCGCTCACTCTGTGTGGTCACACCACCATCAGAGCCCTGGGTGTATGGAACCTCGAAGATACTTTCGTCTGCATAGGTTACATCAGCCTCGTGCATCTGCTGGAAGAAATACTGGTAAGGGTTGCCGAATACGCGTCCCTTATTGTCTTTCTCACGTGGGTCGGTATCGTGGAATATGGCTGTTCCAGAATTATCAATGGCTTTCTTGAAGTAGGTCTTGGCAGTGTTGTAAAGGTTCTGCCAGTCTGAACGGCGCCCATATTCTGCACCGGCGTTGGCTGTTCCCATGGTCTCGAAGGTAAGCTGATTACCCTGACCATCTACTCGCTTGATGTCGCCACGGCGAGTCTGATAGCCTCCTGCTTCAAGAGCCATGCGGCCAATGAGTCCGTCGACATAGGTACGTGAATAATAATTCTTGGCATTGGTGGTGTAGTGAGGGCAAGCACCCAATACGTACATCAGCGGTTCCACCTTCTTGAGCTGCTCGATGCAGACATCATAGATAGAGTCGCGTGAGGCAATACCGCCAGCAGGCTTGCCAAACTCGGCAGGGCAAGGCACATCGCCAAAGTACTTGATGAGTTCGCGGTAGCAGGTGGCACGCAGTGCTACAGCCTCGCCATAAATCTGACTCTCGTCGGTAGGTTTTGTCTGTGCCATCATCTCGTTGAATCCTTCTTCCTCCTCGAAGGCTGATGTAATGGCGTTGCACTTACCGATGACATCAAACAGCGCACCGTATGCTCCATCTGTTCCCTCTTTCTGATAAGAGAGGAGGTTGTAGTTGCCTACTTCTGTACCATTTCTATAAAGGCCTTCAGGAATATGGCGTCCCAACTGGTTGTTGTGAGCCTCTGGGTGGCGCATGATGTCGGAACCTGCTATATCAGCAGCATAATAAAGTCCGCTACCGAAAACCTGCAGGGTATAGGCATTCATCATAGACTTTTTGGCACCTTCCAAGGCTGCCCATTTTGTGGTGGTGGTGGAGAATACAAATTCTTTATCAACAGTGGATGGGGAACTTGTCTCCAGATAATCGTTACATGAGGTGGCACCAGAGAGGAGGCCTGCCGCACATAAAGCTATATATAAATATCTATTTTTCATGTCAATATTCAGTTTTAATAGATTAGAATGCTAAGTTGAGGCCGAATGTCCAAGAGCGTGTCTTAGGATAAGCCTGGTAATCGTAGTTAGGGGTAGGGAATCCCTTGCCACCAGCGTTGAAGTCTGTGTTTACGTCAGGATCGATTCCGCTGTAACCCTTGATGCAGAAGAGATTGGTAACAGTGGCATAGATGCGCAGGTTGCTGATGCCGAGAGGCTTCATCCATGTCTTAGGGAAGGTGTAGCCTACAGAGAGGTTCTGGAGGCGCAGGTAAGAAGCGTCCTCGATGAACTCGCTGGTTACCAGACCGTACTCGCAGTATGGAAGGGCATACTTGGCACCTGCGTTCAGGGTGCGGAGCTCGTCAGGGTTGGTAACGGCATAGAGGTTACCATTGTTGTCTACATTATACATCTTCCAGCAGTCTGCCACTTCGGAAACGCGTGCAGAGCCGAAGCCGGTATCCTTATTACCCATCATGTCGTGGAGGGCATTGGCGTTGTAAACGTCGCCACCAATCTGATAAGCAAAGTTGGCGTTGAGATCGAAGTTCTTATAACGTCCAGAGATGTTGAAACCACCAGTATGCTCAGGCTTGGTCTTACCGATGATAGTTACGTCGTTAGAAGCCACGGTGCCGTCATTATCTACATCGGCAAACTTGTACATGCCAGGGAATGCCTTCTGGCCAGCAGGAAGCTTGTAAGCCTTGGCGCATCCTGCAGAATAGTTGCAGGCAGTATTGTCAGGAATGCCATCCTTCAGAGTCCATACACCATCGGCGCTTACGTTGAAGTCGTCAACAGTGTAGAAGCCCAATGACTTGTAACCCTGAACCAAACCTACAGGATTGTCCTTGCGGATGACGTAGTCGTAGTATGGCATACGCATCTGTGATCCCCAGTTGGTATGGGTATCTGCCAATACGTTGTCGAAGAGTTCGTCTACATTGTTGTGGTTGAAGTTGTAGGTCATACCGAATGTCAAGCCCCAGTCCTTCTTGTTGACGATGTCGTAGCTCAAGGCAAGCTCGACACCCTTGTTAGAGGTCTTACCTACGTTCTGGAACTGGTAGGTGTAACCTGTAGAAGTATCGATAGGAACCATCATCAGGATGTTCTTGGTGGTGTTCCAGTAGAAGTCTAATGTACCGCGCAGACGACCGTCCCAGAAACCAAAGTCGAGACCGATGTTGCGAGAGATGGTAGTTTCCCATTTCAGGTCGGGATTAGGCATCATGGTGCCAGGGCGGAAGGTGTTGACAAGGTGACCGTCAACCTCGGTAGTCTCGCTTTCCCATGTACCCTTCCACAGAGAAGCGTCGATATTATCGTTACCGGAAGTACCGAAAGAGAGACGGAGCTTCAAGTTGCTCAGCCAGTCTTGTGTGCCCTTCATCCAAGGCTCGTCAGAGATACGCCATGCGGCAGCTGCTGCAGGGAAATAACCCCAGTGGTGGTTGGGTGCGAACTTAGAACTGCCATCAGCACGGAAAGTAGCGGTGAAGAGGTAACGGCTCAGGTAAGAGTAGTTGACACGTCCGAACCAAGAAAGGGTGTGGTTAGGAGTGCCGATCTTCGACAAGTTGGTGTCTTTCAGAGAAGTAGACTCCATGTGGCTCATGTTGAGCTGACCGAAGGCAGTGTCCATATCCCATCCTAAAGGATAGCCATAGCCGTTGAATGTTGTGGTGTTGCTCTTGCTGGCAAGAACCTCGTTACCCAAGAGGAAGTCGAGGCTGTGGTCCTCGCCCAATCCCTGTACGGCATAGTTGGCAGTGGTGGTCCAACGCACGTTGTAGCCGTTGCTCTTTGTCTGGGTGGCATGGTTGTAGCCATTCTCGTAGCCGTCGTCCCAGGTCTGCTGCTCACGCCAGTTGCGGGCAAGGGTAAGCTCGGTCTTACCTGTCAGTCCCTTGATAGGAGTCCAGGTGAGCGAGTTGGTGGCACGCAGACGGTAGTGGGTGTTGTATTGGGTATAGCTGTCATAGATGCTGACAGGGTTGTATTTAGGGTCAACGTTGGCATCGCCCATACCCAATAATGATGGGTCGTCCACACCTAAAGGAGTGTCGATGGGTCGGTATGCATAAGAAGATGTGGCATACTGGAACTGGCTGCCTTGGAAGCGCATCTCGCTATAGCGGGCATCGATGTTCCACTTCAGGTTCTTGGTGATGTCCTGTGCCAACTTGAAGTTTACATTCCAACGGCGGAAACCAGTGTCTTTCAGCGACCCCTTATCATTGGTATAGTTGACGGAAGCATAGTACTTGGTATGCTCTGTACCGCCACTGACGCTCAGGTCGTGGTTCCATGCGTGAGAACTGCTGAGCAGGTCGTCCTGATAGTTATGGGTACCCATGTTGCGGTATTCCTCCAAGTGGTTGCCGTTCTCGCTGCCCAAACCAAAATACTTGGCAACGTTGGTGCCATACTTGTCACCATAAGAGGTGGCATAGCTCCAGTTGCGCAGTACGTAGTCGTAGGCGCTTTCAGTGTCGTAGGTAGTAGGCTTCTCCTTTACAGAGTAGTACATGTTGTACTTCACCTGTGCCTTGCCTTCCTTGGCGCTCTTGGTGGTGATCATGATGACGCCATTGGCACCACGCGCACCATAGATGGCTGTTGAGGCGGCATCCTTGAGCACGTCAATGCTCTCGATGTTGTCGGCAGGGATATCATCAATACGTGATACCTGCACACCGTCGACGATGAAGAGAGGGTCGTTGCTCTGGGTGATGGAACCACCACCGCGTACACGGATACTCATTGAACCGCCAGGACGACCATCCTGAGAGGTTACTGATACACCTGGCAACTGGCCTTGCAGTGCCTCTGCGATGTTGGATACAGGGTTTTGAGCCAACTTGTCACCTGTAACTGAGGCTACAGCACCCGTCAGGTCGCGACGCTTCATCGTGCCATAACCGATAACTACCACCTCATCGAGGCTCTTGTCGGTAGACTGCATGACGATGTTCAGCGCAGACTGGTTGCCCACGGTGATGGTTTGTGTTTTACATCCTAAATAGGAAATGGTGATCTTGTCACCAGGCTTTAGGTTTTGGAGACTGAAGTTACCATCGATATCGGTAACTGTTCCGCCCTTTCCGGCTTGGATAGTTACGGCTCACCCGATATATCTAGGGGATTAAGCATATAAAGAATTAAAGAATTTTCCCCCTGATTTATCGGGTGAGCCATAGTTACACCAATTAATGGTTCACCTGTAGCATCCTTCACATTACCTGTGATGGTCTTTTGTGCAAATGCACCGACGCAACACAAGCTAAGAGACAGAGCCAAAGCTCCCTTCTTGATTTGTTGATACATAAATGGTTTGTTTTTAGTTATACATTAAGAAATGTTTGTTTTCTTTTTTGTTAGTCGTCAGTAGATAACTTCGTTTGTTGCTGCCAAAAGTAGCAATAATCTTTTATAAAGTAGATAAATTGGATGTAAAATTAGCAGTATTTAACGCTAAATACGGCTAAAAGTTCTTATTTTGTTTGGTATTTCAGAACATACCACAGGTCTCTGATGCGTGCTTCGGGATCCCATTTGCCATCAAATGTCCAAAGGGCAGTAAGGCCATGGAAGGCAGGATGGCCAGGAGCCTGGTCGAGATTGTCGCGCAGCCATCCGCTGTCGCCTCCCTCGCGTTCGCAACCATAATAATATACGCGCAATCCCCAGGGGCAAGGGTCGAGCACCTTGTCGCTATAGGCATAGCTGATGTTACTGTCGAGGATGTTTTTCGACATACGGCAGTGGGCCAGATAGAACTGGTGGTCGTGGTGATAGCGTCCCAACTTGGTGGGGGAGAGGGCATCGAAGGAAGAGCATGTCACGACAAACTTGTTGTTGATGTCGCCTCTGCCGTCGTGCCAGAGGATGGCTCTGCTGTCGCCGACAAACTTGCAGCGTGTGGCATAGCATCTGCCACGAGGACACATAAAGTCGACTCCCGGACAGCGCAGGTAGAGGTCGGCATGATAGTACATTCCTCCATTCTGACACCATAGCGAGAGGGCATCGTTGCCGTCGGCAAAGATATTGCTGTTGATGATGATGGTGCGTGTTGCCTTGCCATAGATGGCCATCTGGTGTGTGGTGGTCTTCTCCACCGTGCTACCATAATTATTATATACGGTGATGCCGCTGATGATACAGTCGTTGGCATTGTCCTGCAGTACGATGACACCCATGTGTACAGGCTTTCCCTTGTACTCCTTGATGGTTTGTGAGGCAGTGGTCTCGGCATATTGGATGATGACACTGTCGCGGTCTTCGCCTACGAGCACGATGTTGGGACGGTCGATAATGACCTTCTCGTGATACACTCCGTTGCGGATGAGTATCTTGAAAGGCTTCGCTGGGTTCTCGGGAGCCTTCTCTATGGCATCCTGTATGCGCTCGCCGGTATTGACTATTGCATCGAAACATGACAGCTCTGGCTTCGAGAAGCGGTTCATGTTGATGAGTCCACGCTCGTTGGCACCGGGCGAGTTGAGGCTGAGGTTCAGCTTGTTGGCCGTATCATATTTGTCGGCCCACTTTTCGTAGAGAGGATAGATGAAAGCAGTACGGTCGCTGTACCATGAATAACCGTTGCGACGCTCTGTACCTATCTCCCAAAGATGACGGCGGGGCACACCGTCGCGGTCGCATACGAAAGGCTCACAGTGCTCTAAGTCGTAGTATCTTGCCCACAGAGGTGTGGTGGCATCGGGGTCTTTAACGAGTTCGGTTGTTCTGAAAGGAGAACCAAACTCGCCCTTGCGTACTACTTTCAGCCCCGTCAGTTTATAGGTGTCAAACCACTGCATGGCTCCACGAATGGCGCGTTTTATCTCTTCGCTTGGGTTAGGAATCTCCATCAGCATAGCCACGATGCGTGCACTCTCGTTAGAACTGTAGGACGAGAGCTCGAAGGCACGTGCCGGACGAGGCTCGAAGGTTACGCGGTCGTGCTGCTGGCACCAAATGGTAGGCTTTCCGTCCTTGACTATCTGGCACTTCAGTATGCACTCCACGCCCTTGTTGAAAGCCTTGATGGCTTTCTGGCGCAGCACCTTGTCGGTCAGCTTGCCATCGAAGGGAGCCTTCTGCAGATAGATGTCGCGCAGCATTTCCATGGTGTTGACCATGGCATCATCGTTGAAGGTGATATGAACCTGATAGCCACGCATCCCGGGCCAGAACTGTGGCCATCCGCCATTGTCGTACTGTCCGCTCAGCAGGTATTCCACACCCTGGCAGAAAGCCTCACGATACTTCTTGCTCTTGGTGGCCTGATAGAGCCGAGCCAGATACGTCATCTGCATATTGGTGGCATCGTTGTCGGTGGTAGAGTCGTCTCGCCGGCTTTTGTCATTGAGTACTTGCTGCCGCTCCTCATGAGTCATGGGCTTTGCCATGTCGATGTTCTTTGGCCATCCGCCTGTCACTCTCTGGTAGTCGAGAATCTGGTCGCCGATGAGTCGGGCTTGCTCTGTTTTGAAAAACTCCTTTTTAGTTTCCCTCATCGCATTGTACCTGCGCTGGGCATGGGCTGGCAAGAGGGCCAACGCCATCAGGATGGAAAGATAAAATGCTTTCATATGTCAATAGTTTGTGTTTAGTTTTTAAGTTTGGTGCAAATATACAAATATTATTTTGATAATATCATCTTTTTTTCGTATTTTTGCCGATGCTTATCATTAGCATCGGCATTTTTGGGGGGAACATTATTAGATTTATAATAATATTGTTTTTATCGAACAGAAACAGGTAAACATGAAGACGATACAACCGATATTGACCATTACGGGTTCTGACAGTACCGGAGGCTCTGGTGTCCAGGCAGACATCAGGACCATCTCTGAGTTGGGAGGCTATGCTGTTTCAGCCATTACTTCCATTACTGTGCAGAACACTTTAGGTATTCAGGCATTCTTTGATGTTCCAGCCGAGATTGTTTCGGGTCAGATAGAGGCTATCATGAATGATATTCAACCGAGCATCGTGAAGGTGGGTATGATTCGTAGAGTGGAGACGCTTGAGGTCGTGATCAATGCCCTGACGAAGTATCGTCCGGATTATATCATTTATGCCCCTGCCATCTGGTCGAGCAATGGCGATGCATTGATGACGGAGGATGTGGTGAGCCAGATCAGGTATCGTTTGCTGCCACTCTGTTCGGTCGTTGTTGCCCGAAAGAAAGAAAATGATATTATTCTGCAAGACACCAAGTTGTTGCGCATGGCTGAGGGTAACGGAATGCAGGTGTTCCTGCTCGACAATGCCAATTCACATGGTCTTACCAACCGTTTCTCTTCTGCTCTTGCCGTATATCTGAACCAAGGCAAGAAGATGGAGGATGCTTTGGCGAATGCACAGGATTTCATCAACGTAGAGTTGACACGTGAGAGCAACCTGCAGGGACGCAGTTCGGAACTCTATAATCAGTTTATCTCTCAGGTCAACAACTTCTGCCGCACCTATAGTGATGTGCATTTCTATGCGGACCAGTTGAATGTGAGCAGCCGTTATCTGGCTCAGGTAACCCGTCGTATCTCCGGCAAGACGCCGAAGGCTATCATTGATGAATACATCGTGAAGGAGATTGAACGTGAGCTTTCTACCACCACGCATACGGTGCAGGAGATAGCCAACACCTTCGGCTTCTCATCCCAGGCTCATCTCACCAAGTTCTTCAAGAAGATGCGAGGGCTTACTCCTTCGGAATATCGAAAGAAGTAACAACGCTATTTATATATTTGGGAATATCCTTTGTATATTTGAGAAATTCATTTTGTACAAAATGACGCAAAGTTTATAATTATT
>ENA-OPDO01000145-OPDO01000145.1-human-gut-metagenome-genome-assembly--contig:-NODE-145-length-17734-cov-3.111375_pt1 | contig 17734 bp, 15 predicted proteins | sample MGYA00241626_ERZ501515 | MGnify/ENA primary metagenome ERZ501515 (study PRJEB25962, sample SAMEA2042431) | human gut metagenome | biome: human gut; feature: human-associated habitat; material: faeces...
GTAAGGGGCAAAGCCCCTTCCTCAATTATTCATTATTCATTATTAATTATTAATTGTAAATTATCATGCATATTTGTATATTTCGCCGCCGTTTCACTCCATGGGGAGTTGATGGCACAATGGTCATTAACGGTAAGTTTTTCTGTGGAACATTGGAGCGTCCTCAGGGCTATCTGAAAGCTGATGCTTACAGACTGGCACTTGTGCCGGTTTCCAACCCGAAGTTTCTGAGGGATGATGAGAAGAGCAGAATCATGCCTGTCATTCTGAAGGAAAACGGCAGAGCTCCGAAGTCTGTTATCCGCAAGCCGTTCTTCGTTCCGGGCAATGGCCCTTATAAATTAATGTATGGCAGCATCATTCTGGGCAGATCCTACATTTCGGGACTTGTGCTTCATTCTGAGGAATACTTCTCGGAGTTTTGCGAGAAGGTGGATGAAGCAATCAGGAACAGGGAGCACATCACGCTCGTTATCAGAGACTGGGGCTTTGATGCGATTCCGCTTAAGTATTTATCACCTTTCAAATCATCCGTAAAATCATTGTCATGCGTAAGATAAAGGAAATCATCATTCATTGCAGTGCGACCAAGGAAGGTCGCAACTTCACCGTAGCGGATATTGACCGCTGGCACCGCGAGCGCGGAATGCGCTCGCTCATTGAGCAGCTGAAGGAGGAATATCCATTAGCCACGATTCATGGGCATAATGAGTTTGCCAACAAAGCCTGTCCCTGCTTTGATGTAAAGAAGGAGTGGGGGAAGGAGTAGACACAAAAAATAGCGGATCTTTCACAGACCCGCTATTTGATATTTAATAAATACTCTGGAATGAATTTTAATCATCACCAAAAATAAAAGATGTCTTATACAATGCCCTGAGCCATCATAGCCTTAGCTACCTTCAGGAAGCCGGCTACGTTTGCACCCTTTACGTAATTAATATAACCGTCTGGCTCTGTACCATACTTCACGCAGTTAGCGTGAATATCGTTCATGATGTCGTGGAGCTTAGCATCAACCTCCTCACGAGACCACTTCAGACGCTCTGAGTTCTGGCTCATCTCAAGACCTGATACTGCAACACCACCTGCGTTGGCTGCCTTACCTGGAGAGTAGAGAATCTTAGCATCCTGGAATACCTTGATAGCCTCTGGAGTAGAAGGCATGTTTGCACCCTCGCTTACTGCGATTACGCCGTTGGCGATGAGAGCCTTGGCTGCCTCCTCGTTGATTTCGTTCTGAGTAGCTGATGGGAGAGCGATGTCTGCCTTCTCAAACCAAGGCTTAGCACCTGCAACATATTTTACACCATACTTCTCTGCATACTCCTTGATACGGCCACGCTCTACATTCTTGAGCTCCATGATGTAATCGAGCTTCTCGCGGTCGATTCCGTCTGGGTCGTAGATGTAACCGTCTGAATCTGAACATGTAACTGGCTTAGCACCCAACTGGAGCAACTTCTCCATAGTGTACTGCGCTACATTACCTGAACCTGAAACCAAAACGGTCTTGCCCTTGATGTCAATACCCTTGGTAGCGAGCATGTTGCAGAGGAAGTATACGTTACCGTAACCTGTAGCCTCAGGACGGATCAATGAACCGCCGAACTCCTGACCCTTACCGGTCAAGACGCCCTGGAACTGGTGTGTCAACTTTTTGTACATTCCGAAGAGGTAACCTACCTCACGGCCACCTACACCGATGTCACCAGCTGGAACATCCTCGTCTGGACCCATGTGACGATAAAGCTCTGTCATGAAAGCCTGGCAGAAACGCATTACCTCGTTGTTGCTCTTGCCACGTGGAGAGAAGTCTGAACCACCCTTAGCACCACCCATTGGGAGAGTAGTAAGAGAGTTCTTGAATGTCTGCTCGAAAGCCAAGAACTTCAAAATACCCAAGTTTACTGACTTGTGGTAGCGAAGACCTCCCTTGTAAGGGCCAATCGCGTTGTTGTGCTGTACGCGGTAACCCATGTTAGTCTGTACGTTGCCCTTATCATCTACCCAAGATACGCGGAACTGGATGATGCGGTCTGGAATGCAGAGACGCTCGATGAGGTTTGCCTTCTCAAACTCTGGGTGCTTGTTGTACTCTTCCTCGATAGTACCGAGAACCTGACTAACTGCCTGAATGTACTCAGGCTCGTTTGGGAATCTTCTTTGGAGATTCGCGATTACTTCTGATGCTTTCATAATCTTTAATCTTTTATTGAGTTTAAATTCTTATTTTTTATTTCTGATTGCAAAGATACATGTTTTTCTTGAAAACACCAACAAAAAGAAAGAAAAAATGCAGAAAAAGTAGAAAAAAGATATTTTTTAACATTCTTAATCACGATTTGTAGCGCTTTTGTGTACGCACACCTTATTATATAAGAGACATTTTTCGGGGTTTAAGCCTTTATCTCTGTTTAGGGAATCTTGCTTCCTGACGACTTCTGTTTATCTATCCTGCGCCATAGGGCATAAATGAGCAGGATGATAGCGTAGAGACCGATTACCTGAGGCAGACTGATTCTTACGTTTTCGATGCTTGCTCCAGGCAGCATGCTGATCAGTTTTATGGCTGTATTCAAAAACTGGGTGATGCTGGTCAGGACGTCTGATGTAAGGCTGATGAGTGGGGCGACAACCGATGCTATGGGCGCCCATAACGTGAGTGGGGAGAACAGGATTAAGGCTGCTCCAAGATATAGGATGAGGGTTGCTGCGGGAATGGCGATGTAATTGGTGAGAAGTGAATAGCACGATATTCTGCCGAAGGTGTAGACGATGACCGGAAGGGTTCCTATCTGGGCTGCCAGTGAAACGCAAAGGAGTCCCCATGCCCAACGGAGGAAACGGCTGCGGATGGGGAGGAGGGTGTAAAGGGGTGTGAAGAACAGCAGAATGGAGGCTACTGCCAGGAACGAAAGCTGGAAACTCAACTCGAAAAGATAGAGCGGACTGATGAAAAGCATAAATGTATAAGCTGATGCTAATGTGTTGAGCGGCAGACCGGTACGATGGAAAGCTAAACTTAAACTGTAGGCTGAAAGCATGATGGCTGCACGGACTGCACTTGCCGGCAATCCTATGAGAAAAACGTAGGTCCAGATGGAGACGAGGGACAGGATGATGGTGTAAACTGAGTACTTTCTGCCGCCTAGCAGAAAGATGAAAAGCTGGAAGATTATGCCTATATGAAGTCCGCTTACTGCCAGGATGTGACTGGCTCCGGAAATGGAGTAACTGTTTCGGGTGTTCGAGTCGAGTGCGCTCTTGTCGCCCAGCGCCATGGCTGCGATGACTGCATAGTCTTGCTGTTTTACGTGAAGGGAAACCAGTTTGCTTTCAATATTACTTTTATAGCGTTCGGTATTGATTTTTGCCCGTGTGAGGTAAGACAGTTCCTGCCAGTTTTTCAGTTGTGTAGAGGTTTGGGAATCAGCTATTTGCTTGCAGGTAAGAAAAGCCCCAAGGCTCAGGATGCATAAATGAATCATCACGCATTGGGAGAAGATGAGAAACTGGTGGCTCCTGCTGAAGTAGGCTTTTTGGCTTAAGAACTCAGTAAGGAAAAAGATGATGCTGCCAAGGGCGCATGAAATGATGGAGATGATGAGCCAGAAGCGCATGTTGAAATCATCATAGCCCCATTTGGCTATGATGATTCCGATCGTCAGTGTGAGGCTGATGGTCATGAGCGGGGTGAGGGGTAGCTCTTTCATCATTCCTCTTTCCTTTTTTAAAAGATAATTTATTTCCTATTTCTTGAATCCGAAGATGCGCTTGATGAATTTCTTCACAGCGTTTTCTTGCTTCTGTGGATTTACGATAGGGGTATGCTTGCGTGCAGCCGGCTTGTCGCCCTTTTTCTGGGCTACGCCTCTGCCACGGCCGTTGCTGCCTGGGCGAACATTGTTCTCGTTGCCTGGGCGCTGCTGGTTGCTGTTATTGCTGTTATTGCGGCGCTTCTGGCTGTTGCTGTTCTTTGGCTGCTCGCCTGGCTGGGCTGGCTTTCTGTTCTGCTGCTTTGCGTTCTGCTGCCTGTTGCCCTGCTGAGGCTGCTGCCTTGCGTTCTGCTGCCTGTTACCCTGCTGTGGCTGCTGCTCGTTGCTGCGTGGCGCTTTTTCCTGACGCTCGTTTGGCTTGTTCGGCTTGCGCTTGTGAGAAGTCTGGTCGCGGTCTTTCTGTCGGCGGTTCTTGGCGCTGTTCTTTCCGGCCTCGCCGTTTCCGCCGTTACCGCGTCTGTTGTTTCTTCCGTTTGCGCCTTTCTTCTTCGGCTTGTTGAGCTTGATGTATTCAGGACCTTCGCCGCATCCCTCAGGGAGAGGCATCTTGTCTACCACCTTCTCCAGGAACTTCTCTATCTGCTGGAACCAGTACTGGTCTTCTTCGCTCACGAAGGTGATGGCTCTACCATCGCGGTTGGCACGGGCTGTACGGCCGATGCGGTGAACGTAATCTTCTGTATCGTGAGGAACATCGTAATTGATGACCATCTCAATATCATCGATGTCGATTCCGCGCGCCACAATGTCGGTAGCTACGAGAACATCATACTGTCCGCTCTTGAACTTGAACATCACATCATCGCGCTCAGCCTGTTCCAGGTCGCTGTGCATGGCTCCGCAGTTTACTCCAATCTGCTGGAGGGAAGCTGCGAGTTGCTTCACCTTGAATTTGCTGCCGCTGAAGACGATGACACGCTTCAGGTCGCCCGCCTTGAAGATATCCTTGATGATGGTCATCTTCTGGGTTTCGTAGCATACGTATGCTTCCTGCTTGATTTTCTCGGCTGGCTTGCTGACGGCAAGTTTGATTTCTACCGGATTCTTGAGCAGGGTCTTAGCCAGTTCTTCTATCTTCTCAGGCATGGTTGCCGAGAACATGATGGTCTGGCAGGTCTTTGGCAGTTTTGCCGCGATGGTCTTGATGTCTTCTGAGAAACCCATGTCGAGCATGCGGTCGGCCTCGTCGAGAATGAAGAAGCTTACCTTGCTGAGGTCTACATTGCCCAGAGAGATATGGGAGATGAGACGGCCCGGGGTGGCGATGACTACATCGGCGCCCATGCGGAGGCTGCGTAACTCCTGATCGTAACGGTTGCCGTCGTTGCCGCCGTATACGGCTACGCTGCTCACGCCCTGCAGGTAATAGCCGAAGCCTTGCATCGCCTGGTCTATCTGCTGGGCGAGCTCGCGGGTTGGTGACATGATGACGCAGTTGATGGCGTCTTTCGGATAACCGCCGTCATCGAGCTTGCTCAATACTGGCAGCAGATAGGCTGCGGTTTTGCCGGTTCCGGTCTGGGCTACGCCCAATACATCGTGACCTTCTAATATCTCTGGAATGCACTTTTCCTGTACTGGAGTGCATGTGTCGAAGCGCATGTCGTATAATGCGTCGAGCACGTTGTCGTTTAAATCTAATTCGTCGAAATACATTTTTTTTTAATGTTGAATGTTGAATGTTGAATGTTGACTTTTTCCCTCAAAATCCAATTTTTTTTACCTCGGTGCCTTGCGGTAGCAGAAGTAGGCTACGATGGCGAAGAGGAAGTTTGGAAGCCACGCTGCCAGAACAGGCGGGAAGTTGGCCTGGATGGCGAAGGTGGCAGAAACCGTCTGCAGCATGATGTAGCCGAAACTCAGCGCAAGACCAACGCCCAATGCTGCTCCCATGCCGCCCTTGCGCTTGCGGGCTGAGAGGGAGACACCGATGATGGTGAGGATGAACGAGGCGAAGGAAGAGGCGATGCGCTTGTGGTATTCTACCTCGTACTGCACTACGTTGCCCGAACCGCGGTTGATCTGCTTGGAGATGTAATCGCGGAGCTCAGGACTGGTGAAGGTTTCCTGCTGACCTTTGGAATAGACCAGGTCGGTAGGTTCCATCATGATGATGGTGTCCTTCTGGGCTCCGCTCGTAATATGCTCCTTCATGCCCTGGAGCTTGCGGATTTTCCAGTTGCTCAGTTGCCAGTGATACTTGCTGTCGGAAATGGTGTCGTACTGGATGTCCATCGCTGTAAGGTGGCTGACGAGTTTCTTGTCCTGGAACTTGTCGAGACAGAATCCGTAGCCGCGTTTCATGCTGTTGTCGTAATGCTGCATATAGGCAATCACTCCCTTGTCTACCTGTAGCTGTACATTCTCGGCACTGGTATTCTTCTTCTTGTTCTTGTACATCGTCTCGAAGTTCTGCCTGATAACGGTTCCGTGGGGAATGACGTAGGCTGAAAGCCCGAAGGAGAGGGCTGAGAGCAGCACGCAGGTAATCATGTATGGGCGAAGGAGACGCTTGAAGGATACTCCCGACGCCAGGATGGCGATGATTTCGGAATTGCTTGCCAGCTTGCTGGTGAAGAGAATGACCGCCACGAACACGAACAGCGCACTGAAGAGGTTGGCAAAATAGGGCACGAAGTTGGCGTAGTAATCGAAGATGATTGCGCGCGCCGGTGCATGGTGCTCTGTGAATTTTGACAGGTTCTCGTTGAAGTCGAAGACGATGGCGATGGAGATGATCAGGGCGATGGAGAAGAAATAGTAGCCCAGAAACTTCTTGATAATGTACCAGTCGAGCTTCTTGATGTACCTGAACGGGTTGAGAAACCTGAAGATGCGCAGGAACCGGAGCTTGTGAGCCAGCCAGCGCACAGCCCTGATGAGCCACCCGAACTTGCGGGAAGCCCATCGGCCGGTGCGGTAGAGCCGGCGGTGTTTTCTTATTTTCTTAAAATCTTTCATGATGCTTGCTTACTTAAATTCTTCGGCCAAGCTGGTCGATGATGGAATTCTTCCATGCCACGAAATCGCCCTGCTCGATATGATGGCGGGCATCGGTCACGAGGCGCAGATAGAAAGAGAGGTTGTGGATGCTGGCTATCTGCATCGCCAGCAGCTCCTGGGCCTTGAAGAGGTGGTGGAGGTAGGCCTTCGTGGTTACGAGGTCGATGTCGCAGCCGTCTGGATCTACCGGACTGAAATCTTTCTCCCACTTCTTGTTGCGCATGTTCATCGTGCCCTGATAGGTGAAGAGCATGGCGTTGCGGCCGTTGCGGGTCGGCATTACGCAGTCGAACATGTCTACGCCGCGCTCGATGGCTTCGAGGATGTTCTGCGGGGTTCCTACGCCCATCAGATATCTCGGCTTGTCTTTCGGCAGGATTTCGTTCACTACTTCTATCATCTCATACATCACCTCGGTAGGCTCTCCTACGGCAAGTCCGCCGATGGCATTTCCGTCGGCTCCCTTGTCGGCAATGTATTTGGCTGCTTCGCGGCGCAGGTCCGGGAAGGTGCAGCCCTGAACGATAGGGAAGAGACTCTGCTGATAGCCGTAGAGGGGCTCGGTTTCGTTGAACCGCTTGATGCAGCGGTCTAGCCAGCGCTGGGTGAGCATGAGGCTGTTCTTGGCGTACTGGTAATCGCTCTTTCCCGGCGGACATTCATCGAAGGCCATCATGATGTCGGCTCCGATGATGCGCTCGGTGTCCATCACGTTCTCCGGTGTGAAGAAGTGCTTGCTGCCGTCGATGTGGGAGCGGAACTCGCAGCCTTCTTCCTTGAGCTTGCGGATGCCGGTGAGCGAGAAGACCTGGAAGCCGCCGCTGTCGGTGAGGATAGGACGGTCCCAGCCGTTGAACTTGTGCAGTCCGCCTGCTGCCCTGATGACGTCAAGACCTGGGCGCAGGTAGAGGTGATAGGTGTTTCCGAGGATAATCTGTGCCATGACCTGCTTCTTGAGTTCCTCGAAGTGGACGCCCTTCACGCTTCCTACGGTTCCTACGGGCATGAAGATTGGGGTCTTGATCTGTCCGTGGTCGGTGGTGATGATGCCTGTACGCGCATCGCTCGCTTTATCTGTTACTTGTAATTCAAATTTCATTTCTATTCTTTTTTATCATTTTCCTCAATGCTGAAGTCTGTAGGGTTTTTCACCTTCTCGTCGGTCAGCGCGAACTGCCAGACGTCAGCCACATTCTCTACATAGTGGAAGTCTACGCCCTTGAGATATTTCTCCGGTATTTCCTCTACGTTCTTCTGGTTCTCCCTGCACATCACGATGTGCTTGATTCCTGCCCGCTTGGCTGCCAGAATCTTCTCCTTGATTCCGCCTACCGGGAGCACTTTGCCGCGGAGGGTTATCTCACCGGTCATGGCTGTGTTGGCACGCACCTTGCGCTGGGTGATGGCTGAGGCGATGCTGGTGGCGATGGTGATTCCGGCAGAAGGACCGTCTTTCGGGGTGGCTCCCTCAGGCACGTGGATGTGGATGTTCCACTGCTCGAAGATGCGGTAGTCTACCTGCAGCAGGTCGATGTGCGACTTGACGTATTCCAGTGCGATGATGGCTGATTCCTTCATCACGTCGCCCAGATTTCCGGTCAGGGTGAGCTTGCCTGCCTTGCCTTTGCTGAGCGAGGTTTCGATGTAGAGGATTTCGCCGCCCACTGAGGTCCAGGCAAGTCCGGTTACCACTCCTGCATAGTCGTTGCCCTGGTAGATGTCGCGGTTGAACGGCGGATTGCCCAGCAGGTCTTTTACTTCGGCAGGGGTGATGGTGTAGTTCTTCAGCTCCTGGTTGCAGGCAAGTTTGTAAGCCATCTTGCGCAGACTCTTGTCAATCTGCTTCTTCAGCTGTCTTACGCCGCTCTCCCGGGTATAGTGCTCGATGATGAACTCGAGGGCATTCTTGTTGAAGCTTACCTTCGGCGAAACCTTGTCGAGTCCGGTGCTTTCCAGCTCTTCCGGTACGAGGTGGCGTTTGGCAATCTCTGTCTTCTCTTCGGTGATGTAGCCGCCTACTTCTATCAGCTCCATACGGTCGAGGAGCGGACGCGGAATGACGCTCAGGTCATTGGCTGTGGCGATGAAGAGCACCTTGGAGAGGTCGTAATCCATATCGAGATAGTTGTCGTGGAAGGCATTGTTCTGTTCCGGGTCCAGCACTTCGAGCAGGGCTGATGCTGGGTCGCCGTTGAAATTGCTCTGCGCCACCTTGTCAATCTCGTCGAGGATGAATACCGGATTGCTGCTGCCTGCCTTCAGCATGTTCTTGATGATGCGGCCCGGCATGGCTCCCACATAGGTGCGGCGGTGACCGCGGATTTCGGCTTCATCGTGCAGACCGCCCAGCGACATGCGTACATACTTGCGCTTCATGGCTGCTGCGATGCTCTTGCCCAGACTGGTCTTTCCTACGCCCGGAGGACCGTAGAGGCAGAGGATAGGACTCTTGCCGCCGCCGTTCAGTGCTCTTACGGCGAGGAATTCCAGGATGCGCTCCTTCACATTCTCCATGCCGTAGTGGTCGTGGTTCAGAATGCGCTTGGCACGGGTCAGACTGAGGTCGTCCTGGGTGTAGGAGTTCCAAGGCAAATCTACCATGGTCTGCAGGAATCCTATCTGTATCGAATAGTCAGGGCTCTGCGGGTTCAGGGTGTCGAGCTTGGCAATTTCTTTCTTGAAGATTTTGGCTGTCTCTTCGCTCCAGTTCTTCTGTTTCGCCTTCTCCAGAATCTCCTTCTTCTCCGGACTGGCGTTGCCTTCTCCCAGTTCTTCCCTGATGTTCTTGATCTGCTGCTTGAGGAAGTATTCCTTCTGCTGTTCATCAAGGTCGTAGTGGGTTTTGTTCTCAATCTCAGTCTGGATGCGTAGCAGATGGCGCACCTTGTTCAGGGATCTGATGGCAATCATGATGCGCTCGCTGAGATTTTCCTCTTTCAGCATCTTGATTTTATCCTCGATGGAGAAAGGGAGGAGAGAGCACATGAAGTTGCACTGCATGTGAATGCTCGAGAGTTCGTTGATGGCCTGGATGGCATCATCATTATAGTTGGCGTTTGATTTGATATAGTCTGTCGCTTCGTAATGGAAGTTCTCGTAGAGCATTCTGAAGAGTTCATCGTTGTTCTCGTCAGGCCATTTCTCCGGAAGACTTTTTACGTCAATTACTGTGTAAGGCTCTTTTTGAACGAGATGTTTCATCTGACATCTGCCCAGACCCTGGATGATGATGCTCATCTGCTCTGTGCCAGGCATCTTGATCACCTTGATGAGTTTGGCGAAGACGCCTACAGGGTAGAGGTCTTCTTCGTAGGGCGATTCTGTATCTTTATTCTTCTGACAGAATACGCAGAATATGGTGTCTGGTTTCTTTTCCAGCATCCGGACGAGATTCAGACTTTCCTTTCTGCCCACAACGATAGGGGTCATGTTGGTAGGGAAAACTACAATATCTCGCATGCAGAGGGTAGGGTACAAGCCTTCTTCCTGGTCTTCGATCAGGGTTTTCGGGTCGCCCTCGTAATCTGCAATCATTTGTATTCGGGTACTTGTTCTTCTATTATCCATTTTGTTATGATTTCTATTTTCCGTGCAAAGGTACTCATTTTTTATGAAATATCGTGGAAGATGATAGATTATTTAATAATAAAATTGCTTTTTCTATATATTAGTACCCGTTTTTATAGATGTAAGTAGCTGCTTTTGCAGGTGGAAGTGGCAATTTCTGCTGCTTGCGATAAAATAAATCGGCGGCGCATTCGTTTTCTTCTGTAAAGAGACAGAAGAATTTATGGGTAATTTTCGATTTAAACAGTTTGAGATAGAGCAAGACCGTTGTGCCATGAAAGTGGGAACTGACGGCGTTTTACTGGGTGCATGGGCGCAAGGTGGCAGGCGGATTCTGGACATCGGTTCCGGAACGGGACTGATTTCGCTCATGATGGCGCAGCGTTTTCCTGAAGCTGAGGTCGTAGGGATTGATATGGATGCTGATGCCTGCGGACAGGCGAGGGAGAATGTGATGGCAAGTCCGTTTCGCGACAGGGTGGAAATAGAATGCTGCAGACTGCAGGATTTCGGGGGAGCCGGTGTTTCGAAAACTGCTGAGGCTTTGGAAGCTGTTGAGGCTTTGGAGACTGCTGAAGGTTTGAAGGCTGCCGGTGTTTTTGATGCGATAGTGAGCAATCCTCCGTTCTTTGTAGATAGCTTGAAAAATCCGGACAGTAAGAGGACGATGGCGAGACATACGGACAGTCTTCCGTTCCGCGATTTGTTTGCGGGTGTAAAACGGTTACTTTCTGATGACGGTATTTTCTCTGCAATTGTTCCCGTAGAAGTAGTGGAACAGTTTGTTGCAGAGTCTTGTATATTAGGCTTTTATCTTATACGGAAGTGTGGCGTAAAGACGGTAGAGCGCAAGCAGCCAAAACGCTTTATGCTGAGTTTCGCCAAGCATCGTATTTCGCCTTATGAAGAGCATGTTGAAATAATGATGGATTCGCAGGGAAACCGCTCGGAATGGTATAGGAAAATAACGGAAGAATTTTACCTTTGAGGAATGTTGAATGTTGAGTGTTGAATGGATAGGGGAATGTTGAGTGTTGAATGTTGAATGTTGAATGGATAGGGTTTAATGATTAACTGAGCTTACTTGCGATACTTCAGAACATTTCATTCAACACTCAACACTCAACACTCAACACTCAACACTCAACATTCAACACTCCCTCTAAATTCAACATTCAACATTCAACATTCAACATTCCCTCAAAGGTTCAGCTTCTTCTGTACCAGTTTGCTGATAGCTTCTACTCTTTTGCTCTGGCGCTGGATGTCTTTATGAATATCATCGCGCACGGCATTGAAGTCGTTGAAAAAATCGGCAAAGGCAGACTGGATCATGTTCGGCTTGCGGTCGTTCTTGTTGGCAAATGGGTTCACCAGCATCTTGATTCCCTTTTCTTCCAGGTGAATATCAATCTCTGCACCCGTCATCACAGGGTCGCCATCATAATGGATTACGCCTGGCTGACTGCGGGTGATATGGAGCTTCTTGCAGCGGAACGACTTGATCTTCGAGTTCTTGTCCAACGTCTTGTTGAACATGTCGAAACTCACCTGAGGCGCCTCGATTACATCGAATGGTTCCATGATGACGACATCCATCAAACCGTCGCTCATGGATGCTTGAGGGGCAATATAGGCATTGTTGCCATACTGAGATGCGTTGGCACAGGAGATGAGGAACGCCTTATACTGCTTGGTGCCCGTCTCGTCCTCCAGCGTGTAAGTCTCAGGCTTATACTTCAATCCCTCGCGCAGGATATTTTCTGCATAAGTGATAGGACCACGCTTGCCGCTCTCGGCAAACTTCATGCTGACGAAAGCGTCAAAGCCCATGCCGCAGGTGCAGAAGAACGGGTGGTCGTTGATGACACCATAATCCAGATCGCGAATCTCGCACTGGTTGATGACCTCTATGCATTTCTTCAGGTTCATCGGGAGCAGCAGATGTCTTGCCAGTCCGTTGCCCGAACCGCAAGGCAGAATGCCGAGGGCAGTATCGGAGTGAACCAGTGAGCGGGCCACCTCGTTGACGGTTCCGTCACCACCAACCGCCACAACCACATCTACATGGTTGTTCTTCGCTTCGGTAGCAATTTCCGAAGCGTGCCCAGCTCTTTCAGTCATTCTTATCTCGTACTCAAAAAGCTCTTTGTCCAAAACAGAATCTATCAGACTGGGAACTGCCGCCTTGCTGGCTGTTCCTGAAATCGGATTCATGATGAAAAGTATCTTTTTCTTCATTATATAGTCAAGAGTTTGTAAAATTTAGGCTACAAAAGTAATAAAAATACCCAAAATAACAAGAAATATCGATTAAAAAAACTATAAAAGTAAACTTTCTTATAAAAAAAGCCGTTTATTGAGTTCTTTTTTGTATCTTTGCACCCTGAAAGTTAGAAAAGTATAAAAAAAGAAAATAAAGTACACCTATTAATTATGGGACAATTACAAGAAAGATACAAGAATTATCGTGAACCTCAGAAGTATATGGCTGCCGGTGTGTATCCATATTTCCGCGAGATCACAAGTAAGCAGATGACAGAGGTAACCGACATCGATGGTCATAAGATTCTGATGTTCGGTTCTAATGCTTATCAGGGTTTGACTAATGACCAGCGTGTTATTGATGCAGCAAAGGCTGCGCTCGACAAGTATGGTTCTGGTTGTGCAGGAAGCCGTTTCCTCAATGGTACGCTCGATTTGCACGTGCAGCTCGAAAAGGAGCTTGCTGAGTTTATGGGCAAGGATGAAACTTTGTGTTTCTCTACAGGATTCTCTGTAAACCAGGGTGTCTTGGCTTGCGTAGTAGGTCGTAACGACTATATTATCTGCGATGACCGCGACCACGCAAGTATCGTAGATGGCCGCCGCCTCTCATTCGCTACCCAGCTTCACTACAAGCACAACGATATGGAAGATTTGGAGCGCGTGCTCTCTAAGCTCCCTCAGGAGGCTATCAAGCTCATCGTTGTTGACGGTGTGTTCTCTATGGAGGGCGACCTGGCTAACTTGCCTGAAATCGTTAAGCTCAAGCATAAGTACAACTGCTCTATCATGGTAGACGAGGCTCATGGTCTTGGCGTATTCGGCAAGCAGGGTCGTGGTGTATGCGACCACTTCGGTCTGACCGACGAGGTAGACCTCATCATGGGTACATTCTCTAAGAGTCTGGCTTCTATCGGCGGTTTCATCGCATCAGACAAGGATACTATCAACTTCCTCCGTCACAACTGCCGTACTTATATCTTCAGCGCATCTAACACTCCAGCTGCCACAGCAGCAGCTCTTGAGGCTCTCCACATCATTCAGAATGAGCCAGAGCGTTTCGAGAATCTCTGGGATGTAACCAACTATGCCTTGAAGCGTTTCCGCGAGGAAGGTTTCGAGATTGGCGAGACAGAGAGTCCTATCATTCCTCTCTACGTACGCGATGCTGAGAAGACATTCGTTGTTACCAAGATGGCTTACGATGCAGGTGTGTTTATCAACCCTGTTATTCCTCCAGCTTGTGCTCCTCAGGATACATTGGTACGTTTCGCACTCATGGCTACTCATACAAGAGAGCAGGTTGAGCAGGCTGTCCAGATCTTGAAGAAGATTTTCGTAGAAGAGGGAATCATCAAGTAAAATCAGATTTCTGATTTAAAAGTTTAGCAAGTATGGTTGCGGTTCTTTTCCGCTACTATATATATAATAAGGTATAAGGGCAATTCCGGATAGGGGTTGCCCTTATTTTTTGCCTGTTCCCCAGCCATTTTGCATTTAAATGCATATTTTTTTGAAAAAAGTTAGGGAAAAATTTGGTGGAATCGAAAAAATGTAGTACCTTTGCACTCGCAATTCAGAAATGATGCTTAAAGCAATGCTTAAGAGGTATCGTAGAGATAAGTAAGCGGGGTGTAGCGCAGCCCGGTAGCGCTCCTGTTTTGGGAACAGGTGGTCGCAGGTTCGAATCCTGTCGCCCCGACACAAGAAAGCTAAGAAGAGTCAAATCTTCTTAGCTTTTTTGCTATATAAAACTCCCGCCCAGAATGGGCTGGAGGGGGATAACGCAACAGAGTAATTATTATATACGTTTTAATTTTATAGATTTATGATTATTACGATAGCGCGCCAGTGTGGATGTGGCGCTATTCGCGTGGGCAAGCTGCTCGCCGAAAAGTATGGTATTCCTTTTTATACCCGTAAGAATTTGATGGAAATGGCTGAACAGAGAGGAGTGCTTGACGAGATGGAGGCTTTCTTCGATGAGCGGCCGGTAGATGAACTGCTCTTCTCGATGTCGTCGCTTGGCGAAACGCAGAGGTCGCTGACTGAGAAACCGCTCCGTACACTTGCCGATATGATAGGCGATGAAGACTGTATCATCATCGGCCGTTGCGGCAACTATATCTTCCGCGAGCGCAAAGACCTGATTTCTGTTTTCCTGAGCGGCAATCTGGAGGCTCGCATCAAGGGAATTCAGGAGGAGAAGGGCTTTTCGTATGAAGAGGCTGAGGAGTTTGTGGAGCACACCGAGGATTGCAGAGTGGCTTATCATAAGTATTATACAGACCTTACCTGGGGAAATGCCGATGATTATGACATCTGCCTGGATACTGTGCGCCTGGGCGTAGAAGAGACGGCAAGCCTCATTGAGCAGTACGTTAGCTTGATTTAGATTCAAAGGTTCAAAGTTCCAAGGTTTAAAGTTCCAAGGTTTAAGGTTTAAAGTAATTCAACATGAAGTTTTTAATTCAATTTTTGATAATCATAGCGTTCTCCTTTGCTGGGGAATTGCTCCATTTTTTGCTGCCATTGCCTATTCCGGCAAGCATCTATGGCATCATCCTGCTCTTCCTTGCGCTGGAAACAAAACTGATCAAGGTGAAGCATATCCGCGAAACCAGCAGTTTCCTCATTGCCATCATGCCCGTGATGTTTATTCCGGCTGCCGTAGGACTGATTGATTCCTGGCAGGATATCGGTAATGCATGGTTCCAGTATATCGTAGTTACGGTGGTCAGCACCTTCGTCGTGATGGGTGCTTCGGGCTGGATTACGCAGTTGGTAATCAGAAAAGGAAAGGAGGCGAAGAAATGAACCAGTTGTTCCAGGATTCAGTCTTCTTCGGCGTTCTCATCAGTCTGGCAGCCTACGGCATAGGCATGCTGCTGAAGCTGAAGACGGGATGGTCGCTGATGAACCCGCTGCTCATCTCCATCATCCTCGTTATCATTACACTTCTGCTGACGGGCGTAGATTACAAGACCTATTCGGCGGGCGCCAACAGCATCAGCTATCTGCTCACACCAGCCACCATCTGTCTGGCTGTGCCGCTTTATCAGCAGGTTGAGCTCTTGAAGAAGAATTATCGGGCTGTGCTGATCGGCATCGTTTCGGGCGTGCTGGCGAGTCTCTGCTCCGTGCTCATTCTCGCCCTCATCTTCCATTTCGACCATGCGTCCTACGTTACCTTCCTGCCTAAGAGCATCACTACCGCCATCGGTATCGGCGTTTCCGAGGAGTTGGGCGGTCATGTTTCGGTTTCGGTGGTTGTCATCATCGTAACGGGTGTGCTGGGCAACATCTTTGCCGAGAAGTTCCTGAAGCTTCTTTCAATCAAAGAGCCTATTGCCAAAGGTATCGCCATCGGCTGTTCTTCCCATGCGCTGGGTACGGCAAAGGCGATGGAAATGGGTACCATAGAGGGAGCCATGAGCAGTCTGAGCATCGTGGTTTGCGGTGTGATGACGGTTGTAGGCTCATCCATCTTTGCTCTGTTTATGTAGAGGCAGATACAATAATATTTCCCTTTTTCCGTTTTTATAGATATGAAACGGAAAAAGGGATTTTTGTATATAATGGGTGTAGGGATGGCGATGAGCGCCCTGCTTGCCAGTTGTGCCGACGATGAGAGTTTCTCAACGTCGAGGGGAGATGTGCTCTCGTTTTCGGTAGATACGCTGAAGATGGACACCACCTTCTCGAATGTGCCTACGCCTACCCGAAGCTTCTGGGTTTACAACCGTACGGGCAAGGCTCTGCGCTGCCAGTCGGTGCGGCTGGAAAATGGTAACCAGAAGGGCTACCGGGTGAATGTTGACGGCTCTTATCTGGGCAGCGAAGCGGGATTCCAGACGCAGAATGTGGAGATCAGGAAGGGTGACAGCATACGTGTGTTCGTAGAACTGACTTCGGCGATGCAGAACAGCGAAGAGCCGCAGCTGGTGAGCGACAATCTGGTGTTTGCGCTGGAAAGCGGCGTGGAGCAGAAGGTGAACCTGAGGGCGTTTTCATGGGATGCGATGAAACTCAATTCGCTCGAAGTGAAGCAGGACCAGCTGCTGGAGAGCACGCTGCCGGTAGTGGTTTATGGCGGCATCAGGGTTGATGAGGCGGCTACGCTGACCATTGCTCCGGGCACCCAGCTCTATTTCCACGAGAATGCGGGCTTGCAGGTGTTCGGGTCGCTGAAAATTGAGGGCGAGAAGGACAGGGAAGTGGTGATGCGGGGCGACCGACTGGACCACATGTTCGATTATCTGCCTTATGACCGCACACCGGGACAATGGCAGGGAATCAGACTGATGTCTTCGGCTCATGACTGCAGGATTTCGTTTGCTGATATTCATAGTGCCTACGATGCTGTGATGATAGAAGCGGGCGATGCTACGAAGCAGAAACTGCTCATCGAGAATGCTACGATTCATAACAGTCAGGGTTACGGTGTGAGGGTTGATTCTGCCAAGGTGCAGATTTATAACTCGCAGATAACCAACTGCCTGAATCATCCGCTCTATGTAGAGGGTGGCGATGTTGAGGTAAACGGCTGCACCATAGCCCAGTTCTATCCGTTTGACGGGCGCCGCGAGTCTGCCATCGGTTTTGCCTCTCCGCTGCCTCATTTCGAGGTGAGAAATTCGCTCGTAACGGGCTATCATGATGATGAGGTGGTCTGGGAGGCTCCGAAAGAGGAGGATGCCTTCAATTTCCTCTTCGACCATTGTGTGTTGCGCACGGAGAAGCTGGAGACGGACGACAGTCTGAAGTTCACCCATGTGGTTTATGAGGACATCAAGGATACGACGGTGTTTGCCGAGAAGCATTTCCGCCTTTTCGACACCGACAATCTGAAGTATGATTTCCATCTGCGCAAGGAGTCGGCAGCAATAGGTAAGGCAGATGCCGAAACCCTGCCTGCAACCGACCGTGATGGTTTGCCGAGAAAGAAAGAGCAGCCTGCCGCAGGATGCTTTGAGTATAGGGAGGAATAATGAGTATAGGGAGAAATAATGACTGAATTTTCGAATTTTTTCGCCGCACGCCCTGAAAGGGCAGAAGCTCCTAGCCCAGGGAGGGCACTGAAAAAGTCCCCATTTTTAAGGACTAAAACGGAAAAAGGT
>ENA-OPDO01000153-OPDO01000153.1-human-gut-metagenome-genome-assembly--contig:-NODE-153-length-17390-cov-3.722411_pt1 | contig 17390 bp, 10 predicted proteins | sample MGYA00241626_ERZ501515 | MGnify/ENA primary metagenome ERZ501515 (study PRJEB25962, sample SAMEA2042431) | human gut metagenome | biome: human gut; feature: human-associated habitat; material: faeces...
CCCAATATTCCCCACTGCTGCCTCCCGTAGGAGTCTGGGCCGTGTTTCAGTCCCAATGTGGCCGATCAGCCTCTCAGCTCGGCTACCCATCGTCGGCTTGGTGGGCTGTTATCTCACCAACTACCTAATGGGATATGAGCCCATCTCTGTCCGATAAAATCTTTTACCGCTGCACCATGCGGTGCCGTGGTCATATACCGTATTAGCAGTCGTTTCCAACTGTTATCCCGTTGACAGAGGCAGGTTGCTCATACATTACTCACCCGTTCGCCACTAACTTTCATCCCCGAAGGGAATCAGTCCGTTCGACTTGCATGTGTTAAGCATGCCGCCAGCGTTCGTCCTGAGCCAGGATCAAACTCTTGAGTTCAATCTTGACTGTCCTATAACTTTTGTTCAAAGGTTTTTTAGACGTTATTTAATGATTTAATTCACATTAAAAATCGCTTTTCCAAATATTGTTCAATTATCAAGGTTCGTTGCCGTCAATTTGTGACAGCTTTCATATACTATCATAAGCAACTTTCTTTGTCAACGATTTTTCAAAGTTTTCAAAGAAATTTTTTTAAGTTTTTTTCAAAACTTTTTTCATCTCAAAATGTTGTGTTCGCTTTTGGCTTGCACCACAATCCGAAACTTGCTTACTGCTTACGACAGCTTGCATATAATAATCCATTGAATTTTTTTTGTAAAGCGTTTTATGCAAGTTTTTGTAAAAATTTTAAGATTTTTTTCATATACGGGAAAATCAAACGTTTTGTCTTGAAAGTCCACTGTTTAGAGGCGAACGGAAAACCAAAATATATGCGTGCGCGTATATCGCTCGCGTGCGCGCGCATATGCGTGTGCGCGTTCATATATATATGGGTATATGGGCGCATACGGAAAATCGACATATGCAGTCGATGTTCTATTTTTTGTCTTTCCGATTAACAAGAATTTTGTTTGAAAGATTCGCAATTTGTTTATGCATAATAAAAGCGATCATACCGCCGAGCAACGCAATCGGCGCGTCTATATAAGCGATATGCCGCGCGGTTCCCACGCAGCAGAAGTAAAGTTGTTGAAACAGCAGAATGTGAAGCGTGCTTGCGGCAACAAATTTTACACATTTGCTCTCCTTGCAACAATTTTCGAGCAATTTCATCACCATACATACGATTCCGCCGCACCAAAACAGACCTTGAATTATTCCAAATGCGGAATCGATGACATAAATTCCCGTCAAACCGTCGATATGCCTTACCGCAGACACCAAGAATCCAAACAGAATCGAGATGTCGATAATAATGTTGCTTATTTTGAAATAGTTGTTCCGAATAGCAATTCCGCAAATAAAAAACGTCAAAAACCGCAGAGAAACGTATTTATTTATATCCGTAAATATAGCAGAAACGTTAAGCGATAAATAATGCATCATACAATCAACTGCTAATTGGACGATAAAACACAATGCAAACGCCGCAATTTGCGATTTGTTGAATAACCGATTAAGCGCCGGCGTCAAAAGGAATAATTGCAGATAGACAACCAAATAATATCCGCCGGGACCCATACCGCCTTTAATTGTGTTCAAAAGCACTTCTTGGAACGGCGCGTATCCGACCAAAGGCAATACTATCAACTGCAAAATCATAAAGCAAAAATACGGAATGCCTATTCTTTTAAAAAACGACTTTACATTTTGTTTGCCAAGCCAAACGGAGTACGCTTCCTTCAACGTGTTTGCGGCGGCACACATCTCAACGAATTTTCGGGAGTATAAAAAAGAGCCTATTATCAGAAAAATCGGAACTGCGTTGTATATCCACAACTCAGGCAGCCGCATTTGCACATAAGACGGGGCATAGCAATGAGTCAACACAACCATTACGATTGCGTATATTTTCAAAACATCGATCCCAACAGACCTTTTGAAGCACTTTTCGTGTACTAATTCAAGCATTTTTTGATTCGTTTTGATGTTTTTGGACACGAAACGTGTCTTTTTATCGTTTTGAATTAATTTAAATCGAACGAGTGATTTATCACGCCGCCACCCAAACAGATTTCGCCGTAATACACGACGGCATATTGTCCTTCTGCGATTGCGCGTTGTTTTTGGCAGAACACGATTCGTACGTCGCCGTTTTCCAATACCTCGGCGCGCGCCTTTTGCAAAGGTTGACGGTGTTTTATGCGCACATCGCAATCGAACTCTTTTGCAGGCGGTGGCGTAATGAAATTGAAGCCCTCGGTGACAAGTCCGTCTTTGAAAAGAACGTCGTCCTCGCCTTGCGAAACGATAAGCAGATTTTTCGCCACGTCTTTGCCGAGAACAAACCACCTCTCGCCGTTGCCGTCCGCGCTTCCGCCTATACCGAGCCCCCTACGCTGACCGAGCGTGTAAAAATATACGCCGTGATGTCTGCCGACCACCTTGCCGTCCTGCGTGACGATGTCGCCGTCTTTCATCGGAATGTATTGAGAGAGAAATTGTCTGAAATTGCGCTCTCCGATAAAGCAAATGCCCGTGCTGTCCTTTTTCTTTGCGACGGGAATGTCAAATTTGAGCGCGAGTTCTCTGACTTCGGGTTTTGTCATATCGCCGAGCGGGAAAATGACGTCGCGAAGTTGATAGGACGAAACCTGATTGAGAAAATACGTCTGATCCTTGTTGTCGTCCTTTGCTCGAAGCAAATAATGAGTATCGCCGTCGTGCCTTATTCTGCAATAGTGTCCCGTCGCGATATAATCCGCGCCGAGTTCGCGCGCGAAATCCGCAAACGGTCCGAACTTGACTTCGCGATTGCAAAGCACGTCGGGATTGGGTGTTCTGCCCTTCTTGTACTCGTCAACGAAAAGTTTGAAAACGTTGTTCATATACTGCTCGGAAAAGTCCACCGAGTAATACGGAATATCGATTTTGTCGCAGATATATCGAACGTCCGTCCAGTCTTGCTCGCCGGTGCAGCAACCATTCGGGTCTGTTTCTTTCCAGTTGGACATATAAAGTCCGACAACGTCAAAGCCCTGCTCTTTCAAAAGAGCAGCGGCAACCGCGCTATCCACGCCGCCGGACATACCGACGACAACTCGTTTTTTCTTTTCGTCCATACGGACATTTTAACATCTCGCCGACGGTATGTAAAGCGAGAGTTGTTTTTCTGCGAAAATTACTTGGTTGCATCAACCGCTTCGATAGTTTTTCTTGATTCGTTAGTGTTTTCGGCTTTTAATCTAATCTGTCTTATGTCCTTCACCATTTCTATAACAAGCAAAATAAGAGCATACGAAACCGCAAAACTACACAATAAAATTGTACCGCCGATTATAGCGGAAGTTATCAAGTATATGCCCAATTTGACATTATTGTCAGTACAATAAATAATTCCCGTAACGAATACCGAGATTGCAAAAATCGAAACAATGCTTGTAATGATGCCGTATGTAATTGTCGCCAATCGATTTATACGCCTTATCAAATCCCCTAATGTTTCTTCCATAAAGTTCCTCTTAAAATGTGAATTGCCCAAGGGCAAGTATTGAGAATATTATATGCCCATAGACATATAATGTCAATATGGAAGTATTGATAATTCAACGCATAAACGAGTTGCTCAAATCCGAAGGTTTGAATCAAAGCAAACTCGCAAACGGAATCGGTGTAAACCAAAGCACCGTCTGCAACTGGCTCAACGGCAAGAAAGAACCGTCGATTGAAAGTCTTTGGAAACTTGCGGATTTTTTTGACGTCAGCGTAGACTATCTTATAGGCAGAAAAGAGATTTGAAACGGCACCGAAAAGGTGCTGTTTTTTCATATTCGGACACGATTGAGGCACTTAAAAAGCGAAGCAAGTTTGCTTCGCTTTTTGTGTGAATCGATGTTTTATCTGCGCGATTTGCACATATAAACCGTTTGTTGTGCGCAAATACGCTGAATTATGCGATTTGCTTTTTGCTTGTTTTTTCTACATAAGCATAGACAGCAACGGAAGCACCGCATTATAAGCATAATCCGTGCCCGACGCCAAAATTATGCCGAGAATTATGCCGTAAAGTATTGCGCCGACAACGCTCAGACACACCGAAACGAGGCAGCCGATTCCTGCGCTTCTCGACCTTGCGGGATGGTCGTCTTTCCACACGAGCCAAAGAATAAAGCCTACGAGCGGGAAGAAAAATCCGAGCACGCCCCAACCTGCCGTGCCGCCTTCCTTTGCGGATTGCGCTTGCGTGGAAGTTGCGGTTTGAACGCCCGATTCATACCTACGGTTACTCGACGGCAACGTATAATTGACGCCTTGCAAGAGGTTGTTGCGGTTGTTCGAGCCTTGATCGGACACGGTGAACGAGGACGGCATTTCGCCGTTGTTGAAGTTGAAAACGGTCTTGATTATGCCGCCGCAATGGGGACATTTTGCAAGCACGCAAATGAGATCGCCCTTGAAATCGAACACGATTTCCCAGTCCGCTTTCATTTCGCCGCAAAGCGGACAAGTGGAAAAGGAATTGTTGATTTTGTTTTCCACGATCAAGCCTACGCCGTCATAGTATCTTTGAAAATCCATATTTATTCCTCTCTGTTTAAGGATTTATAAAATCATAACACCGAGCGCGCGATTCGTCAATAGGCTCGGTTCGATACGCTCATTCAAAAAGGCTTTGAGGGTATCTTTCGCCGTTGTCGGGAAGAACGACCACGATGTCGCCCTCGACCTGTTTTCTGAGCGTTTGAGCGGCGAAATAAGCCGCGCCGGACGAGATACCGCACTTGATACCGAACTTATGGTAAATCTCGCCTGCGGTGCGTATGGCGTCGTCGTCGGCAATGTCGATGATTTTATCGAATTTGCTCGGATCGACGATTGCGGGAACGAAGTTTGCGCCTATGCCCTGAATCTTATGCGGGCCCGCGTGTCCTTGTGTGAGAAGCGGACTGGAAAGCGGCTCGACGGCAACCATTTTGCAATCGATGCCGTTTTGCTCGATATACCTTTTCACGCCCATAGCCGTGCCGCCGCTACCGACTCCCGCAACGACGTATTTTGCCGTCGGAACTTGCGAGAAGATTTCGGGTGCGGTTGTGTAGAAATGCGCCTCTACGCTTGCGTAATTTCCGAACTGATTTGCAAGCCACGCGCCGTTTTCGGCAAGTTCTTTCGCCTTTTTGACAGCGCCGGCCATACCCTCGCTTGCGGAGGTAAGCACGAGTTGTGCGCCGCATGCGGCAATCATATCTCTGCGCTGCCGACTCATACTTTCGGGCATAACCATAACCGCTTTAAGACCGAGTTCGCGCGCGACATAGGAAAGTCCTATGCCCGTGTTTCCGCTTGTTGCCTCAACGATAGTGCCGCCCTCTTTCAAATCGCCTTTTTCGAGCGCGCGCAAAACCATATAGAACGCCGCTCTATCCTTAACCGAACCTGCAGGATTGTTGCCCTCGACTTTTCCGTATATGCCGTCGCCAAGCGACACAACGGGCGTATTTCCTATCTTTTTCGACAAAATGTCGAGTTTTTCTTGCATATTTTTGTCCATAAAACGCCTCTGCCAAATCGCGCGAACGAATCGGACAATAAATCCGCCTCTGCGGAAAGTAAAACCCGCTTTAACTGATGGTAAAATCCGTTTTTTCGACACGATTCAACCCGAATTTTGTTGTCGATATTATTATATCACCGACGTATCGATATGTCACCAAAATATTGCACGCCTAAAATTTTGCGTTGGGTTTACTAATGCGCACGAGTGTGCTATAATTCAAGCGTACAAAGCGAAAGCGACGATATGCACCCATAGCGCAACTGGATAGCGCATCAGATTCCGATTCTGACGGTTGGCGGTTCAAGTCCGCCTGGGTGTACCACTCAAAAACCGCAATTAATATTGCGGTTTTATCGTATCTTACAGGCGGACTTAGTACCTTTCGCTGACGCGATTGGCGCAGTGCGCAACAATCGCTATTACGTTCACTTCGTTCACTACAAGTCCGCCTGGGTGTACCATGAAAAAGGCAAGTCAACTTGACTTGCCTTTTTCAGTTAAATCCGACCGTGTCGGGTGAAATCTCACTGCGTGAGGTGAAATCTCTGCGAGATGAAATCCGCTACGCAGGTGAAAGGCTTGTCGGATTTAATTTCATCCTACGAGATAGTCGTAGGATTTCATCCGTGTCTACACGGATTTCACCGTGAGCAAAGCGAACGATTCAAAGTAAAAGCACTTCCGAAAATTCGGAAGTGCTTTTGATTTTTGTTTCGTGACACAAGGTCAAGTGCAATTATGCGTTTTCAACAAGCTTTGCAGTACCATTGTTTATCTTATAGATATAAGTGCTGATAGTAGTATCTGTAAATTTGAACGTGTTACCTTCTATCGTTGCCGTGATGGTTTTTCCGTCGAATGTGCTTGCTGAATAATTGCTTGTTCCATCAAGCGTGAATACGATTGTATTTCCGGTTATAACAGCAACAAATCCTGGATTCCAGCTGTCCCCTGTCAAGTAGATTTTACCGGTCAAACTTGCAGAATCATCAAAGACAATCTTAACCGATTGCGTTTCCTTGTCAGAAGTTCCGTCCGTATATGTTCCCTTGAACGTCTTTCCTGCAAACACGCTCTTGCCAAGCAACTCTTTGTTGGCAACATCGAGTCCGTATGCAGTTGACGTTTCGCCGTCGTAAATGGTGATGTTTGTTCCGTTTACAACGTAGGTCTTGGTTGTGCCGGCGACATTGCCGTAACCGTCAAGTGCCAAAGTGCTTGCGTCGGGAAGCGTATAAGTTCCTTCATATCCGTCAAGCGTCTTGGTGTAAGCGCTGCCTGCGAGAGTGATGACTCTCATTGCATTGCCTGCAACAAACGTAACCTTGTCGCCGTCAAGCGTGTAAGAACCCGTTGCTTCGCCGACGGTGATCGTTCCGTAACCGTCAAGATAAATCTGTCCATATGCATCGCTATTGGTGTAGACGCCTTTTTTGCCATCTTCAGCCTTATATGTGCTTCCTTCTTTTTTCAAGAATGCAGCGCCATTTTCATCATATATTACCAACGTGTCTGTCTTAGAGCAAGCATTTGCTGCAACACTAGCGGTTCCAGACTTCCAAGTTACATTTGCATACAGTTTATCATTATAGACAAAGAAATTCTTGGTTGTATTATCTTGGTACTTGACTGTTATCCACGCAACAAGGCAACCATTAACCTGCGAGCCAGAAAAATCTACGCCGGTGATGTTGTCAGAATCTCTAAATCCAATGTAGATATCGTTTCCTAACGTTGTTGTAACCGAATTGAAGTTCATTAACAAAACGCCCTCTGCTACATTTACATATCCAAATCTACCCGCTACTATGGAGCCATCGGATTGTTTCATATCAGTCTCTGAAAGCTTCCCCGATACAATGCCGCTAAACGAACCATCATCGTTAATTGTTAAAATCGTTGTTGTCGGCTTTTGATCTGTTTTGCTCCACGTGTAATAAATTTCGAGCCCTTTATAAGTGCCTGTTGCAGCGGCCGGAACAACCCACTTTGCATAGTAAGTCAAATCGCCTACGAGCGTTGTTGAAGCGGACGCTTCTGCACCGAACGAGCCGTCTTCGTTCTTCAAGAACCAACCTGCAAACGCTTTGCCGTCGTATTTTACGGTATCGAGAACGGTCGGAAGTTCGCCAACTGTGTCGCCAACATATTTGTCTGCAACGGAGATGCCGGTGTTGCCTTCTGCATCGCTATATCCGTTGAAATTGAACGCAAGTGTTGCAACCTTATCGTATTTTGCATAGAACGTTACGTCACCCGTGGGTGTTACGCTTGTCTTTGCCGAACCATCGAATTCTGCGTTGTCAAACCAACCGCGGAACTTGAATCCGGAAACAGCAAGGTCGTCACCTGCATAAAGCGTTGTGCTTACGTTTCTGAACACGCTTGCGGATTCAACCGTCACCTTGCCGTTGACATATGTGATGGTGACTCTGTTTTCAGCCATCGTGTACGATTTGTCGTCTTTGTTGATGCTGAGCGTGTAGGTTGCCTTCTTGTCGGTAGTCGTTACGTCGAAGCCGTAACCAGCGTCGTTTGCTGCCGCTTTGTATGTGCCTGTAAATGCAGTACCGTTGAACGTACCGGTTATCACACCTGCACCGTTGAGTCTTACGGAATCTGAACCGCTTGCGTAAGTGCCTTCGTTGCCGTCAGTCACAACAAAGTTGTTGCTGCTGCTCTTTGCAAACTTCAATGTCTGTTCGCCCGCAACAATAGTGATTATATCCGCTTTGCTCTTAACATCCGAAAGCGCCGTGACAGCCGCATCTTTCGAATCGACCGCAGACCACGTTACACCGTAGTATACAGCAGTGTCATTGAGGAACACATTTGTTTCGTTTCCGTCAACCGTGAAAGTTATCAATCTGGTCTTGTTGCTATTCCAAGAAACAAGATTGCTTGCAGACGTGCTTACACTATCTGCTTGGAAGAAGAAATACGTATCAGAACCAAATGCCAAGGACGAATTGTAACTTACTACAATCATCTTGTGCTCTGCATCAAAGTACGCATAACTTGAACCAAATTTAAAGAATCCTGTTTCAGCGTTATAACCTGTAACCGATCCCGACTTTTCACCTGTAGCGTTCCCAAACACGTCGATTGTAAGAGCCTTATTTGCTTGGCAAGTACTATCGTTATAAATCTCATAGCCGACATATGTGCCCATCAATGCATTCGGCTCAACCCACTTTGCATAAACAGTCGTGTTTGCGGTAAGAACGGTGTCTTTGACAAATTCCGTGCCGTAGTCGCCTGTTTCGCTACCGTCGTTTGTGAACCAACCCGCAAACGCTTTCGTACCGAACTTGAAGTCAACCGCTTTGAGGGTTGCCACTTTGTCGTTTACATAGTAGTTTTCAACGACGTCGGCGGTTGTTCCGTCGAGATATTTGTAGGTGAGCGTAACTGCCGCATCCCATTTTGCATAGAACGTTACGTCTGCGCTTGCAACGAACGTTGCGGGGGCTTCCGTCGTCAATTCTGCGTCGGTGTACCAACCGCGGAACACAAATCCGTCTGCCGTCGGAACGTCTGTCGAGAGGGTTTGATTGCTGTATTTGCTCACTTGTGCGGAACTGTTGGTGCCGTGTCCTTTATAGTCGTAAGTTACGGTCACTTTGGGTTCTGTCACGGTGTAGGTCTTTGCAGTCGTGTCGAGAGTGAACTCTTTGTATACGCCTTCGACCGTTGCACCGATTACGGTTGCGCTTTCTTGTGAGTACACATAGTTGTTTGCACCGATCGTAAGCAATCCGCTTGCGCCGACTGTGATTTCGTTTTCGCCGTTCTTATACGTGCCTGCATTCTCGAAGAGTGCGTTTTGTGCATATACGGGAACGCCGTTTATTTTGAGGTTTACAACAAAGGCCCTGTCTTCTTCGCCGTCGCTGCCATTGCCGCTACTGTCTTTGCTGTACTCAATCGAAATGTCTTCGCCTTCCGCATCGAGTATACAGACAAGGTGTTTTGCATTTTCTTTTGTGATGTCTGCACCTTTTGTGATAATCGACTTTCTTGCGCCTGTTGAGTCGTAATACCAAATGGTCAAGTAGTCATAGCCTTGTTCGCCGGTTACCCAGTAGTCAAACTCGATAACTGCAACACCGCTTGTCCATTGAATTTGCATCTTTGAATAAGTATGGCTACCCGAAGCACACGTCGCATGCCAGTTCGTACTTCTCCAACTGTTGCTTTCTGCAACGTATTCCCAAGCATATGTATCTTGTTCAACAAAAGATACGTTGCCTGCCCATTCCCACTTTGCGAATACGACAATGTTTGCGCCAACTACATTGACTGCGTCTCCATCTTGGATGTCTGCATCGTCATCGCCGAGAACGCCGTCGCCGTTGTCAAGCACCCAACCTACGAACGTGTAACCTTCGTTGAATGTCGTATTATAAGCGTAATTCGGAAGTGCGCTCACGTACGTGTCGCCATAGCCGATAGCCTTTGAGCCGTATGCCGCTTCGTCTTCTGCAAGCAAACCTTTTACGGTGAGTTGGCTCGAATTTGTCCAAGACGCTTCAAACGTATATATTTCTGTTGCAACAGTCGCCTTGTACGTCAATGTCTCTGTGCCTTCTACACCTTCGACTTTCCAGCCTTTGAACAAATAACCTGTTTTTTCTGCCGGTGTCGGAAGTGTTGTTGTGACGTTTATAAACACTTCTCGGTCTTGAATTTCCTCATCAGTGCCTTTGAACACAAACGTTGCGGTGGGTTTTGTCACGCTGATTGTTTTGCCTGCCAACGTGAACGTGTAATATTCGGTTGCCGCTTCGACGCTTTCGCCGACGTAGAGTTCGTAGTAGTCTTTGTCAGTCGCTTTGACGTAAACGCCCGCTTTGCCGTCGATGGTTGCGCCGCCGACGCCGTTAAGCACAACCTTGTACGTTGAATCGGTGTAAGAACCTTCGAGTCCGTCTGTCACTTGCAACGTGCCGCTTGCGTTTCTTGCAAATGCTTGAATCTTGTTGCCTTGTGCATCAAACGCATAAACGAAGTTTGCCGTTGCGCAATCCTTACCTTCGAGTGAATTGTTGTCAAAGTCAGTGTATTTTGCGCCGAAGTAAACTTGTCCGTCATAGACGAAGAAGTTGAATGCATGCTTAAATTCAAACGCGCACTCCGCGCCGTAAGAAATTGCCTTAGAATCCGTCCAAACAGCACCGTTGACGTCTGCCTCTTTAATGCTGTAAGTGCTCGGAACCATAAAGTACACGCTGTCGTACACACTGCCTTTCGTCATAACGACGATGCCGGTGGAAAGGTCGATGTAACCTCTTTCGTTGTACGTGCTGTCACCGTCAACTCTCGTGAAGGTAATAGCACCGGTGTTCTTGTCGGTAATTTTGATCGTACAGTTGCCTCTAAACGGTGAAGCGTTGCCCACACCGGTACCGTTCTCGTCAAAAGTTACTTTTGACTCAAACAAATTGGCTTTGACAAGAGACGTTCCCTCTTTTTGCGACAATTCAAACGCATAGTAAGTCACGCCCTCGTAAGGTGCGGTGAGTTTGGGCAAGTTGATTCTAAACGTCGTATTTGTATCCTTGTGGGTATACTCGACGTAACCGGCTTCGTTGTAGTCGGCTTCTTTCACGGTACCTTTTGTAAAGTATTCTGTTTGTTCAACATAGTTGCCGTTGAACGCTTCTGCGTGATTTCTGTATCCGCAATCGCCGCAAACTCGGACCGATTGCACGCTATGCCAACCTGCCGCCGGAGAAACAAGGACATATTCTACTATTTCGCCGAACGTGTGTTCTTCGGGATTCTCGGTGTCGTATGCGCCGCAACGAGAGCATCTGTAAACGTGATGTTCACTGCCGTCCTCTTGCGTTTCTTCATCCATCGTGTTGCTTTCGTAAGGAACGCAACCGCCTTCGTGGTCGTGTCCGAGTTTTGCAATAACCTTGTTATAGACGTGTCCGCAACCTTCTCTCGCGCAAGTCGCCGTAACGGCACCGTCTTCCGTGCAGGTTGCTTCGGTCACTTGGAAGTTGTCATAGTCGTGTCCGAGTGCAACGCCGAACTCAAACGTAAATGCGCTCTTTGTGCCGCATACGCAACTATAATAGTATTCTGCGGGCGATTCGCAAGTTGCCGCCTTAGCAAGATACTGTGACGTTGTAACTTTTTGATCGAATGCGCAGTCCTTGGTTTCGCTGTATCCGCAATCGCAAGTATGGGTATGTTTACCGTCGCCGTTTGCAACCCACGGTCCGAAAACGTGTTGTTGAACTTCGGTGACGATGGTAACCGTGCCGTATTCCGACGTGTAAGTGGTTGTACCCGGTTGATAGTGCGTAGCCGTGGTTTCGCCTTTTGTCCAAACCTCGGCGTTGGTCAAAACGGGAAGCGTAACTTGCTCAAAGAAACCGCAAGAGCAGTATCTCTTTGCAACGCCGGTCTCCGTTTCGGTGGGGTCGGTCGTGATTTCCCAGCCGCCGAACGTGTGCGCGCCTTGAGAGGAAGTCTTTACTACCGTGCCGTAAACAGACGTGTAAACCTTAACGCCGCCTTGCGTGTGCGAGGGCTCTTGATTTACGCTGACCGTCCAAACGCTCGTATCCGTGAGTTTTGCAACGGGATGAGTTTGTTCATCGCCGCAAGAGCAGACTCTCGTGGCAACGCCCGCCGCAGTTTCGGTGGGTTCGCTCGAAATCGTCCACGCGCCGTATGTATGACCCGCTTTTGGAGTCGTAACGGTCACTTTGCCGTATGCGGAAGTGTATTCCACGATTCCGTCTTCGGTGTCGGATTGCGCTTGTTTTTCGTTCTTCGTCCAAACGCTCGTATCCGTCAACACCGCAAGCGCCGCTTCTTCGTAACTTCCGCAAACACAGACTCTGATTGCCTTGCCTGCTTCGGTCGCGGTCGGCTCAGTAGTAATCGTCCACGCACCGTATGTGTGTTCGCCTTTTGCGACTTCAACGGTCACCGTGCCGTATGCGGACTCGTATACTTTGTAGCCTTTGCTTGTGTGAGTTGCGTCTTGGCTCGTCTTCACCGACCAAACGGATGCGTCGCCGAGTTTAGCAACCGTAGCGGTTTCGACATCGCCGCAAGAGCAAACTCTCGTCGCCGTGCCTGCTTCGGTTTCCGTCGGTGCCGTTGCGATAGTCCACGCGCCGTAAGTGTGCGTGTGCTCGGGTTGCGAGTCATCGCAAGCGACGAAAAGAACCGCAAGCATTGCAACGATTGCAATTACAAACAATACTTTGTTTCGCTTCATTGTCGTTCTCCTTTTTGTTATGCCAAATAAATTTTTGATGCGTTTTTCTCGCCACGTCGAACGTTTCGTTCGGGCGATTTTGTCTTGAAAAAGCCGCTTTTTCGGGCTTTACGTTTCGCTCTTGATACCACAATGTGCGCACCGTTTATAAACGTGCGCACATCAAAGCGTAATAAATATTCGTTTTTGCTCGGCAAATGCATATTTATTCAAACTTTTATGCATATTTGCTTATAAATCTTATTTTTTAATGATATTTTAATATCAAATCCTCTATTTGTCAATTTTTATTCAATAGAAAATTTCGTATTTTTTTCAAATACACCTTGCTCGGTTTCGCTCGAAAGATTCGTGCTCGTACAGACTATCTCGTCCGTGACCGAAACGTCGGAAATTTCAAACGTAAACTCTGCCGAACCTACCCTTACCGTAACAGTCGTTCCGCTCACGGAATACGTTCCCGAAACACCGTCTTTTGAAGCGAACGAGGGATTGTATCTATCGCCGCAAGCGTCGTCGCCGCTGTCGTGCTCGCTCGATTCGGAAGTCACTATAACTTGTCCGTTTTCGCCGAACGCGAACGTCGTCACCGCCTTAAAGGTTTGCATTTGATTCTCCGTGTTGGGACACGAGAACGAATAGGTTGCGGTGTAAGATTTACCTTTAAGCAACGTTTCGTCAAGCACAATGCTGCTCGGCGCATACGTCATATCTGCGGAATTCAAGTCGATAACAAACATATCTTCCCCTATCTTTGCGAGGATAGAGCCGTTTGCGTTGGCTTTGTACGTTCCTTTTGCGCCGCCCTTTTCAACGTTGCCGAATCCGTCGAGTTTCACGGTGTCTTCGCCCGTGCGAGTGTACTCGCCTCTATACGAGTCGCTGACGAGCAAACCGTCAACCGTATTGCCCCACGCTGCTATTTTCACGACGTAAGACTTCTTCGACGACGTGAAACTCACAATCGCGCCGTTATTCGTGCCTATGCCGTCGATTGTGGTTATATCGTCGATGATTTCGACGGGCGAAGCGAGAGATGTAGCAAACAAGTACGTCACGTTTGAGTTGTACGCGACTTTGCGAAGCACCGCGCCTTTTCCTGCCGCAACGCTGCTCGTGCCGAGTGCGAAGTAGTCGATAAACGTCATTGCGCCCGAGCCGCGAACCATCAACAAGCCGTCGGCAATTTTTTCGCCGGTAATAACGACGGACGAACCGCCAAAAGTGACTTTTGAATAGAATCCGTTGCCGCTTATGTTGACGAAGCCCTGATACTTGTCGGTATTGCGAGTGAGCGTGAGCATTCTGTTTGCGTCGATTTCGAGTTGCATACCCGAATCAATAAGACCTTTGCCGTAGTTTGCCACGAACTCGTTTTGCGAGTCGATAGGTCCGATGATTTGAATCGCATAGTAGGACGTAAGGCTTTCTTGTCCGAAGCTCATCGTGACGGAAATCTGATAGAAGCCTGCGTTGCTGTATCTTATCGCGCCGAGATTTACGCACGATGCCTTTGCCGTATCGTCGAGTTCGCCGTCCTTGGTCACGATGTGAATCGCCGCGAGAATTGCCGGCCGAACTTTTGCCTGATTGCCTTTGACGAATCTCGTTTGGTCAAGAGTGACCATCGCGCCGTTCGTAACGTGGCTGTTTACGAAGTCAACGCCCTGCAACTCGTCGCTGTCTATTTGCTTTACGGTGAGAATGTTGCCGAACGTTGCAAGATAGAACGTCGCTTTTTCGCCGTATGCGAAATCATAGGGTGCGTCGATAAAGTTGACGACGATTTCGTTTGCGTTCTGCGAATACGAAAGTTTGACCTCGAGATAACTGTTCGGATTCATCTTCGCAACGCCCGTACCGTAGCCGTCGAGGAACAGAATCTTTCCGTCGTAGACATACGCGCCGACAAGAGCGTCTTTTTCGAGAAGTTCGAACGTGCCGTTTTCGACGTCGAGTTTTATCTTGTACGAATAGAAGTCATCCTGATATGCGTACACGGTCAAAGTGTCGGTGTCATAGTTTACGCCGCCGTTTTTCATATTTGCGAAGTCGCCCTTCGACACGCTGAACAAAACGGTTGAATCAATTTTGAGTTCAAACGCGTCTTTCGAGTTCGCCGTCAATCTTGCGTCTTGACCGTTTACCGTGCCTTTGAACGTCATACCTGCGTATTTTGACGTATTTTCGGTGTCCCTGTCCACTTTTGCCGTAACGGTAGTGGACATCGTGAAGTTGTATTCTTTACCGTCGAAGGTCAACTTCGAGGAAACGTTTGCGGCAGGCGTGAATCCTTCGGGATAATTTGCCTCGCCCCAACTTACGTTATACACGGTGTCTGCGGCGTTCTTTGCCACGAGTTTGACATAAAGTGCAAACCAACTCTTTTGCTCGGTGTCCTTGCGCTCTATCTCGAAAGTGTCGAAAGAATATGACGTATAGGTGTTGGAAAGGACATAATCTTTTCCGTAATTCACCACCACTCTCTTGTTCAAATTCCAAATCGCGCTGTTGAAGTACACGAGCGGACGACGCGAATCGGTAAATGACATTCTGTTGTCGTTGTCGGGGTCGAGAACGACGATACCGTCGTTTAGGTGCATGGTGTAATTTGTCGTGCCTATCGACACAATCAAAGTGGATTGATCGATACCGCCCGTTAAATACGCTTGTCTGCCGTCGACGGTTATGCTTCCGTCGCGTGCGATAGTCATATCTTTAAGAGGCGTAACGGGCACGACTTCGTCATAGTCGTCGCCCTCGCCGTAATCGCCGTATCCGTTGTCTTCTTCCCACGAGTCGGAACCCGACGAACTCGTCGCCGCGGGTATCGTGGTCATATTCGTCTTGTACGTTCCTACGATGTCGTCGGAAAGCACCACGACGGTTGCGACCGCTTGCAAACCGAGATAATCGATTTTGACGGTATACACACCGGGCGTAAACGTATCGACTTTGCCTTCGAGCATATCCGCCGTGGGTTGAACGTAATCCGTGCCGTCCTTTATCTCGAACAAATCGCGAGTGTAGACCGTATCTCCGCCGAAAACCACTTTGCCTTTCGGCTCGACGGACACGTTGGACTTGATTCGAACCGTAAACTCTACTTCCACGGGGTCGCTGTCCACGCCCTCGACATAAACCGCGATTCTGACGTATTGCACGCCCACCGCGTCAAAGTCGACGGGGTCGGAAAGCAGTTTTGCCCAAACGGTCAAATCGTCCTCTTTTGCAATTTCTTTGTCTGCTATCAACGCTCTGCGAATACCGTTGATTCTTGCGTTGACGTTTTTGAAAACGTTGTAAGAAGTCGTGCCTTTTGCAAGCAAGACTTCATCCTCTATGACGGAAAGTTGATAAGTGTTCTCTTTCACGACGTAGTGGATTGTTTGAGTGACGGTAGTTGCCGTCGAGTCGAATTTATACGGAATTTTCACGTCGACGGAATACGAACCCACAGTGTTGAAATCAACATTATTGGTGTCCATATGGTATTCCGAGCCGTTCCCGTAAGTCACAAACGAGAATTTCAAGCCGTTGACAATGACCGAAACGTCGTTTGCAAAATCGTATTCGTTTTTATTCGTGCCCTTTTTGACGATTATCGTGTCGCCTTTTGGCATATTGATGACAACGCCGCGCTTAACCTCGACGGTCGCGGTCGCGGTTTGTCCCTTATAGGTAAGCGTAATCTCGTTGACGCCTATCGACGAATAGTCGATACTGCCCGAAATCATTTCTATTGTTACGGGCACGTTGACGTCGCCGTCCTTGATTGTGAACAGACTCGTCAAGTCGATAAATCCGCCGTTGGGATAAGTAACGATATCGGACGCAGTCAAAACGACCGTCTTGGGCGCAACTATCTTAACTTTCGCCACCGATTCTTCGCTGTCTTCCATATAGGAATAGGAAAGTTTTACGTCATACTCGTTGCCTTCCTCGACGTTTTGCAAAGCGGACAAATCGAGCATATCTTCGGTTATACGCACCACTTCGCCGTCAAGATACAGCGAGAACAGCGACGTAAAGTCGAATGACGCGAGTTGTGCTTTTTCAAGTTGCAAAACCTTGTAGGAATTGACGATTTCGATGAGGTGCGCCTCTTTGACGTGCACTCTGAGCGTTTTCGTAATGTTGTGGAAAGTTACGCTGACCGTATAGTCGCCGACGTCTCTTTTGACGTTGTTTGCAACCATATCCGAAGTTATTTCAACCGCCTCGTCGTCTTCGGTCACAGTGAAAAGCGCGAGAAAATCGAAGTTCTCGTCGATTTGCAACTGCGTGACGACGATTTCTTCCTGCGCAAGTTCGACGGCGTACTTGGTTGCCTGTATGGACACGGTGCAAGTCACACTTTGGTCCTTATAGGTGCAAGTGACGTAGCCGTCTTCTTCCGAGTTTTGCGGAAGATGACTCAAATCGAGGTATTCGGATTGAATCATAATTTGCTGTCCGTCAATCGTAATCACGAAAAGCGACGTAAAGTCAAAATCCGCGAACACTTTTTCGTGGATAGTCACACTGGACTGCTTTGCGACTACGCTGATAACCTCCGGTTCGGGTTGTGGCGGTTGCGGCTGCGGCGGATTCGGCGGGGTCGGGGTATCACC
>ENA-OPDO01000158-OPDO01000158.1-human-gut-metagenome-genome-assembly--contig:-NODE-158-length-17278-cov-2.805783_pt1 | contig 17278 bp, 16 predicted proteins | sample MGYA00241626_ERZ501515 | MGnify/ENA primary metagenome ERZ501515 (study PRJEB25962, sample SAMEA2042431) | human gut metagenome | biome: human gut; feature: human-associated habitat; material: faeces...
GATTCAACTAAAATATACAGAAAAACACACAAAAAGGGTGCGTCACAGACTTATGACACACCCTCTTTGTTGTATGATTTTGTGGGTCTTTATCTTGCCATCCTATGTAACCCATATTATGGCTACCCTATAGCCTCAAAAAATGAAGATACTTGCGTTTTTTTACCCATTTATTCACCTATGCGATTCATCTTGATTCCGATGTCGCTGATGCCCGGAAGAATCTCACGCTTCATGTTATGCTTGACGGTGATGTGGATGGAGTCGCCGGAAGCAAAGCGATAGGCATTGATGGGAAAATTGTATTGGTAATAACTGATACCTTGTCCCTTGGTAGCTCCACTCTTGTCTATCAGGTCGCATTGTATGGTATCCGATTTTTCTGTTTTCTCCATACCCTGAAGTTTGCCTTTGGGGAAGATACTCTGATTTACGATAAGCGTAAGACCCATGAAGGGGTAGACTCCTGTCACCCTGAGCCCTAATTGTTGCTCGTATGTGCCAGAAGTCTTCAGAGGTGGTATGTCGAACGACAGTATGTCGTTCTTCTCCCAACCGGCAATAGGGGTGTGCTCGTATTTGTCGTACACCAGCGTGTCGCTGCACGAGTGGAAGAGCATTACAGCCCCCATGATTATCCATATGGTATAAGCCCAGCGCTTCATCTTTTCTTTCTCGAAATTTATAGCTTCTGTGGCTCATGTTGTAAGCCACAGAATGCTTTATCAGTTATTCATTGTTGGGAGCCTTGTTTTCTCCGCCCTTGTTTCCATTGCCCTTATTGGCTTCGCCTTTGTTTCCTTCTCCTTTGTTGGCTACGGCCTTGTTGGTTTCTGCTTTATTGGCCTCTCCCTTATTGTTTTCTCCCTGTTGTGGGCGAGGACGGTTGTTGTTGCGTCTGCGGTTGTTTTGCTGACGGTTTGGACGGTTGTCTCCTTGCTGTCTGTTTTCGTCTTGACGGTTTTCTCCCTGCTGTTTGTTTTCTGCTCGGTTGTCTGCTTGCTGGCGGTTGTCACCTTGTGCATTACGCTTACGGTTGTTCTGGCGATTGTTGTTCTTCTTTTTCTTCTTCGCCTTGTCAAAACGGCTCAAGTCTGCTTCTGCCAAGAGGTCGCTGGACTTAGGAGCTGGTTTTGCCTTACCATTCTCGATGAGGCTCAGAGGCTTTTCGCCTGCCTTGTTCATCTTGATGATTTCCCAAGCACGTTCTGCGCTGATGGTCTCCAGATTGGAAGCCAAGTTCTTGTCGGTAGAATAGGTGATAAGACCTGCCAGAATGTCAACCTTGAACTGATGGTATTCTCCATCGGCAGTCTGCAGGAGAGCATCCTTAGGAGGCAGCTTTTTGCTTGCTTCCACATAGTTGTCAACCTCGTAGTTAAGGCAGCATTTCAGTTTGGCACACATACCTGCCAACTTCTGTGGGTTGAGTGAGATGTCCTGGAAACGTGCGGCATTGGTGCCTACGCTGACAAAGTTCTTCATCCAGGTAGCGCAGCAGAGTTCTCGTCCGCAAGGTCCTGTTCCGCCTATGCGTCCGGCTTCCTGTCGCGCACCAATCTGTTTCATCTCTATACGTACATGGAAAGTATCCGCCAACACCTTGATCAGCTGTCGGAAGTCTACACGCTCGTCGGCGATGTAATAGAAGATAGCCTTGTTGCCGTCACCCTGATACTCCACATCGCCAATCTTCATCTTCAGTCCCAAGTCTTTGGCTATCTGTCGGCTCTGAATCATAGTACCGTGCTCACGGCTCTTTGCCTCGTCCCATTTCTCGAAGTCCACGGGCTTGGCTATGCGGTAGATACGCTTGAGGTCGTCGGCAGAACGGAGGTTGGCTTTCTTGATTTGAAGTTTCACCAGTCTTCCTGTCAGTGTCACCACGCCAATGTCGTGTCCTGGATTGGCCTCTACGGCTACAACGTCGCCCTTCTTCAAGTCCAGGTTGTTCACGTTGTGGTAGTAACCCTTGCGTGTGTTCTTGAATTGCACCTCCACGAGGTCTGTGCTCTCGGCATTGCCAGGTACGTCGGCAAGCCAGTCGTATGTGTTCAGCTGGCGGTCCTGTCGGCCTACTGCACATCTGCAGAGTCCTCGGTCGCAACCATTGAACATTCTGAATTTCATATTCTTGTAATCCACGATGATCTAATTATTATAATGTATATAGTTTATGTTTGTATATATTGGTAAGGCTTGCGCCTTTTGTTGCTTTTTTGTTTTACTTCCTCTTATTTTCTGATGAGCATAACGATGATGTTCAGTACCATGTCGAAGAAGATAATCTTGGCATTGGCATTCTGGTTGATCATCGCCTTGCATTCATCGAAAAGGTGGAAAATATCGATAATGTTGGCCTCGTTGATGAAGCGGGCGAAGTTCTTGGCGAAGTTTTCCTCTTCCTGTGTCATATAGACGAGTTCTTCCTGATGGAAGTTGTACATAAAACTCTCTCTGAGCATGTGGGTGAAGTAGTCGAGCATGCGCTTCTGCTTTTCGCGGTTGAATGCCGCCACGATGTCGCACCATTTCTTCAGGTCGTGTATCTTGCGCATGTACGCCAGTCGCATCAGCATGATAAAGAGGTCGAGGAACTGCTGGTTTTCGTTTCCTGCATTGAGTTCCTCCAGCGCCTTGTTCCAGTTACCATTGGCAATTCTTGCCATGCGGTGTGCTGTGTCCCTGTCGAGTCCCCGTCGCTCAATGAGTGCCTGCTCAAGTTCCTGAGTAGCTATCTTCTTGAAGTCGATACGCTGGGTACGGCTTCTGATGGTTTCGAGCAACAGCTCGGGCTGTTCGCTTACCAGGAGGAAAAGGGTTTGTCTTGGTGGTTCCTCCAAGAGCTTCAGCATCTTGTTGGCGCATTGTATGTTCATGCGCTCGGGCAACCAGATTAGGCTGATTTTATAACCTCCTTGGCTCGACATCAAGCTTATGTTGTGGCTGATGGCTTCGCTCTCTTCCACCGTGATGATGGCTTGCTTGTTGCCGTCTTTCTCGCTGCTTGTCTTGCCCATTCGGCTTATCCAGTCGTTGATTTGCGGATAGGAAGCCTCGCTGAGCAACATCTCCCGCCATTCCTTGACGAAGTCGAGACTCACGGGTGAATGGTCGCCCATGCTGGCAAGTTTAATAGTAGGATAGGTGAAATGCAGGTCGGGATGTTCCCATTTGCGAAGCATGGAGGTGGCACGTCTGGTCTGTGGAGAGTCGTCTTCAGCATCCTCCTCTCTTTCTCCCAACAGGTAGCTGGCAAAGGCAAGTGCCATGGCCAGCTTGCCGCAGCCTTCTGGACCGCAGAAGAGCAGGGCATGGGGCACACGATGTTCTGCCACCATCTGCATCAGACGGTTTTTCACGTCCTGCTGTCCTATCACTTCGCTGATTTTCATCTATATTTTTTTATGGTTGTTTACTTAAAACAGGATTTTAGCTATCTGCTTTACGCTTTCTACAGCCGATACGGTGAAGAAATGTACATGACTGTAGCCATGCTCGAAGAGGTCTTTCACCTGAGTGGTTGTCCACTCTATGCCGAGTGCCTTTGCATCATCGTCGGTCTTGCACTTCAGCACCTCCTGTGCCAGTTCTTCCGGTATGTCGCAGTGGAAGGTCTTGGGCACCATGGTAAGTTGTGAGAGTTTGGCGAAGGGCTTGATGGCTGGGATGATAGGCATCGTAATTCCCATTTTGCGGGCTCTCTCCACGAAGTCGTAGAACTTCTGGTTGTCGTAGAAGAGCTGGGTTACGGCATAGGATGCACCGAGGTCTTGTTTCTCTTTCAGGTGCTGGAGGTCTTGCTCCAAGTTGGGCGCCTCTTCATGCTTCTCTGGGTAGCATGCTACTCCACAGTAGAATTTCTCGCCAGGGTGCTTGATGGGGGTTCCGTCCATGAAGAATCCCTCGTTGAACTGGCTGATCTGTTTCAGAAGGTCGGTGGCATGGGCGTGTCCATTAAGGGTAGGGGTGAACTGTCGGTCTTCTTTGGCTTTGTCGCCACGTAGCACGAGCACATTGGATATTCCCAAGAACTGGAGGTCGAGCAACTCATACTCGATGTCTTCCTTAGAAGCTCCGCTGCAGATGATATGAGGGATTACAGGAATATCGTACTTGTTCTGTATGGCTCCTGCAATGGCGATGGTACCTGGACGTCTACGCACACGCTGACGGGTCAGCAGACCGTTCTCGAGTTCCTTGTATACGTACTCGCTGTGGTGCGTCGTGATGTTGATGAAGCGTGGGTCAAACTCCTTCAAACTGTCGATGGTGCGGAACAGAGCTGCTGTTCCGTTGCCCTTGAGTGGGGGCAGTACCTCGAAGGAGAATCCTCTCTTTTGTCCTTCCTTATTTAGAAAATCTGCTATGTTCATGTTGTGTAAAGTCTAATTTGGTTGCAAATTTACGAAAAAAGTTGGGGAAAAAGGCAGATTATACGTAATATTTATTGAGAAAATGCGTATTAATAGAGTAATAATGTCACAAAACCTAATAAAAAATGGAACAAAATCAAAAGGGCTCTAAAGCCTATCTTATCTCAATCGTGATGGTCGCCGTTCTCGGTGGCTTGCTTTTCGGTTACGATACCGCCGTGATATCGGGAGCCGAGAAGGGATTGCAGGCATTCTTTAAGGGTGCTAATGATTTCGAATACTCCGATTTTATGCACGGATTCACTTCTTCAAGTGCATTGATAGGATGTATCATTGGAAGTTCACTGTCTGGACTCTTTGCCAGCAAATTCGGTCGTAAACGTTCGCTTATCTTTGCGGGCATTTGCTTCTTCCTCTCTGCCTGGGGATCCATGGAGCCTGAAAGCTATATTCTTCCTCAGGGACAAGCCGACTGGACCTTGCTCGTAGTGTTTAACTTCTATCGTGTGCTCGGTGGTATCGGCGTGGGAATGGCTTCTGCCATTTGCCCAATGTATATTGGCGAAATCGCACCAAGTAATGTGCGCGGTATGTTGGTTAGTTGGAACCAGTTTGCCATTATTTTTGGTCAGTTGGTGGTTTACTTCGTCAACTTCTTGATTATGGGTTCTCATGCCAATCCTATATACGATGCGGCTGGTGCCATAGCCAATATGGTGGATGCTCAGTGGACTATCGAGACTGGTTGGCGTTATATGTTCGGTAGTGAGATGGTGCCTGCAGGCTTGTTTACTTTCCTTATCTGTTTCGTGCCGGAGACTCCCCGTTATCTTGTCATGGTGGGTCAGGACGATAAGGCCTTCGGAATCCTCTCCAAGATCAATGGTTCGGAGAAAGCCCGCGAGATTATCCACGATATCAAGAATACTGTAACTGTGAAAACCGAGAAGCTTTTCTCTTATGGTTTCATGTGCATCTTCGTAGGTGTTATGCTTTCTGTATTCCAGCAGGCTGTAGGTATCAATGCGGTGCTTTACTATGCTCCTCGTATCTTCCAGGATATGGGTATGGGCAATCCTATGGTTCAGACGGTTATCATGGGTGTAGTCAACATATCGTTCACACTTGTGGCAGTCTTCACTGTAGAGAAGTTGGGACGCAAGCCTCTGCTCATTTTTGGCTCTATAGGAATGGCTGTAGGTGCGCTTGGCGTGGCTCTTACCTTTGGTAATGCTGCCTTGAGTACAGTCACCATGATTAGTATTATGGTGTATAGTGCCAGCTTCATGTTCTCATGGGGTCCAATCGCTTGGGTTCTTATTGCCGAGCTCTTCCCCAATACTATCCGTGGTGCTGCAGTGGCTATTGCCGTTGCCTTCCAGTGGATATTCAACTTCATCGTCAGCTCTACTTTCGTGCCTATGTTCAATATGCACCTTACTCCTGGCGACGATTTCGGTCATTGGTTCACCTATGGTCTCTATGGCGCCATCTGTATCCTTGCAGCTATCTTCGTTTGGAAACTCGTTCCTGAGACAAAGGGAAAGACCCTCGAGGATATGAGCAAGCTCTGGCGTAAGGAGTAATCAACTCTTGTAATCTTTATTCCTCGATCAGATTACTGGTCGAGGAACACATAAAAGAAGGGCGCATTCAACGATATTTGTCGATGCGCCCTTTTCCGTTATTGAGAAAGAAGGACTATCTCGTTAATTCGCATTTTCGACTTCAATAGCATGAGGTTGTGGTTCTTTGTCGCCCTCTATTGCATCCAAGATTCTGGCTGTTTCTAAATATGCAGCCACTTGGCGTTGCAATATTCCTTGTTCGTCTCTAAGAGACTTTTTCTTGTTTCCTAATAACATATTCTTTGTATTTAAAGTCCAAATAAATTGGTCAGTTTTTTGAAGGTGTCCGCTATAATTGGATGTTTTCGCTATGAATTCTGTTGAATTACGACCAATTTGAAACTATTTCGACGAGTTTTCGACGGAAGTTTGTTATTTTCGTCGAAATTCGACGGTTTTTCACAGAAGAAACCAATACCGTCCATCGGTTTTTATCAGTTTTTCCATTTTTATGACTTTTAGTAAATCTCCGAGCATACGAAGTCTTTGTTCTTCCGTCTTGTTTTGCGGAAGAACATCCTTCAGATATTCATATATACTATCTCGCTTGGCACCTTCATCTCCTGCATTGCTGAGATATTGTAGAACCATTTGGCGCAACTTCTCCTTATCCAATCCTTTGTTTTTTGTGTAAGAAGGCAATTGATGCGTGTTCTTGGCAATACCAAGAGAAATGCTGTAATGTGGAGCCTCACCTTCTATCAGTCCACGTTTGAGCAAGTTTTGAGCTATATCCTCATGAATTGTTCTGCCTTTTTGTACTGCATCAAGCGAGATGCAATCCCATAGTGAAAGAGTGCCGTTTGTTTTCAACAAATCAGTGTATCGTTTGTTGATTTCATTGCCATAAATGCGCACAAGTACTTTCTTCTTGATCTGGTCTATCTCATAGTCAGGCATAGGGAAATGTCTGCGCCATTGCTCATTGAACATTTTCTTGATTCCACGACTTACGGTATCGATCATGTTGAAATCTACCATAGCCCTACATAAACATTCATTGCGAAAATGTGTCTGAGGCTCTTCGTTCCTCAAAACATTCTCCAAAGTGCCAGGAATGAATGTGCCAGCGTTGGAATAAAACAAGTAGCCTGGATTTTCTACAAAGTTGATGCGCTGCTGAAGGGTGTAGTCTTGATGGGCAATACAATTATGAAGAGCCTCACGAATGGTATAGTCGTCATACTGCTTCATCGTGTCGGGGAAAAGTGTACCTCCAGGCATTTCACGCAATGTCAGATTCTCAATCTTTGATAGAATTTCGTCCACCGTTAATATAAAAGGTACTGTGAAGTGTTCGTAGTCAACCACTTCCTGATTCTTGTCTCGGCGTGTCCATGTAACCTGTGCAACTGCAGGACGTAGTTTGAAAGCTGATTCGTATTTGCCCAACAATATGATGGCAGCCCGAGTTATGCCTCCGTTTCTCGTCAATCCACACTTGCTCAAGAACGTTTGGACATTCCAAGCATTCACTTCTTCCGTAGGTATGCGACTATGGACTTTCTTAAACATCATTCGAGCCTTGGCAATAGCTACCTCATCCAATTCGTCTATTGTTGCATCAGGTACAATTTCTGCAGACCAGTCTTTTGCTGCGTAGATTGGCTCTTCAAGAATAACAGACATTCTTTCTTGGGTCAATTCCACCAACGAATCTTCTATCCTTTGCCAAGCCTTCTTGTGAGCAAGGACTGGGCGTCGAGGCAAGTGTTTTGGAATATGTATTATCCATACTCGCTTGTTTGTATCATCAGTTACAAATTCTTCGATGCTTAGTCCTTCTGATGAAAGATAAGTGCATTGCTCTGTGAGTTTGAACGTCGCCGACTGAGTATTTGCTGGTTGCCCATTGAAAGTAAGTCTCGAAATATCTGTCCCGACAATTTCAAGCGTCATATCCTTTACACCAATCACAAGATGTCCTCCCTCCATGTTGGCAATAGCTGACACGTAGGATATGACATCATCCTTCTCGTCCCCACAGAACGAGTTCTTCAAATTCTTGTATTCCTTCCATTCGCAGCGAGCATTTTCTTGTGGGTACTCACGTAGGAGATATTGTTGTAATTCATATTCTCTCATATTAAAAATTTACTTTTATGATTATTCGTGCATTTTCTCTCTTATAGTAAGAAAAAACATATTTTTTTTCTCTTTTTTCATATAATCTTTCAGGAACACTTTTTAGTAGCTCTTACAAGATGCCATCATACAGAACATATAAGTTCTAATATGTCCTGGTCATTGCCACGTAAAGTGCCTTATTTTCGTCTGTGTTTCGTGCACCTTTGAAAAATTGATATGATTTCCAATATTCCTTAGACATTTCATTATATCCATAAGATTTGCTATGTCAACACGGTTTCGACAACTCTTCCAAATTCTCCTGAAATTCCATAGGAGTAGGTTCTACATTATGGTGGCGAAGATATTTAATCTCAAAATTGAGTTGTACAGTCAATGGATCTGCCAATTGATCTATATGAATCCTCATAGCTTATTTGCAAGCTAAACATAGTAGTTCAACCTGTTTACTCGTTGCAATAAATATGTACTTCTTCTCCAACATTTATATTAAAGTTAGTATGGAGGGATGTATGGGTAACAAGCCAAGCCTATGGGATGTCCAGAAATCTCAATTACAGGCACACGCTTACCAGTCCCTTCCTCATAAAGCTCATACACATCAGGGCGTATGCCCATATCCCTATAGATGTTGCTCTCAAGTTGTCCAAGCCCATTCACGCATTGAGTTGTTTCAGTCACAGCATGAGGACACATATCATACATGCCAATGACAATGCGATCACCTCCTTCTTTACAGAGTGCAGCCACATAATCCAATATACAACGTCTTCTTTCATTAGGCTTATCTTTGACTTTCCCGTTATACGAGACGTTACCTCCTTCTCTTTTCTTGAACTCTACGTGATCTTCTGATTCACGCATCTGGGCAAGTTCTGGTATCGTATATCTTTTCTTCATAATTTGAATCTTAGATTTTATTGTGAACTTCTTTTATCCACTTTTGTACAGGGCTAGGAAAGGATGTCTGACAGCATGTTTCAATGTCAATTTTGGTTATATTGATGATGTAGAGTTCTTTATCTATTGCAGTCACCACATAAAGGTCATTTACTTCTGTAACAGGAAAGATTTCACTACCAAACCACATACGACAGTCCCCACGAGTACCTGCACGATACAAGGATGTTTCTGTGTGAATATCTCGCATAAAAGTCAAAACATGTGTCTTTACCTTGCACTTAGATTTCTGACCATTTGTCTGAGAATAGAAATCATGCACATAGTTTTCCCTTAGGAAAGCACGCATACTAATCTTTGCATCAAATATCGAATGCTTAAGAATGTTAGCAGTCATGCAAACCGTCTCAAATTTGACACCTCTTCCTATAAGGTAGTTTTGATTTTTGACTTCAAGTTCGGTATAATGCTTAATCATTACATATATACTTGTTACTGAATTACATTAAGAATAACATTACCAATAGCTCTTGCCATCAATGGTGGCACAGCATTGCCTACGAGAGTATATTGCGGAATATCTACTTTGCGCATTTCTCCTCCGGTTGTTCGTTTGCCCTGAAATACAAAGTTATCATCAAAGGATTGTAAGCGAGCCATTTCTCTTACCGTCATACAACGATGAGCAGAATAATGGATAAAATCATCTGGCATAGTGACAACCGTTGGAGATAGTCCTGCTGGATCCAAAACCGTATAGTTACGTTTGTTTGACATCAAGCCTTGTTCTCGAAGTTCTTGTTTGCAAGCATCATTGTATTCGCCATGTCTCACAATGGTATCCAGTCTGGCCATTACATCTGGAGTTTGGCGACTTGTTTGATGATTGTAAAGTTCTTGTCCTTGAGTGATATTGCCTTCAAGTAAATCCGTATTGTTTTTTACGTAGAACGGTTGCTCTTCAAGTTCAAAACGGTGATTTAATCGCCCCATTCGAGACCATTCTGCATACAGATGTCCTTCTTCACTTATAGAGCCCTCTACTGTACGATTATGCTTCAAATGCTCATATTCAGAAATAGCTTCTGTACTTTCGTATTGAGTCTTCTCTTCGCCATTACCGATAAAGTCCAAATCTGAGATCGCTTCGTAGATGCACACTTTTTCATCATCACTTACAATGGCTGGAATCTCAGTTATTAATTGCTGATCTTTTCTACAACCTATAAATAAAACTCTATCTCTGCTTTGGGGTACGCCATAATTTGAGGAATTCACCACAATAGGATCCTCAATTCGGTAAAGACGTATATTATTTAATAGTGTATCGAATTCTTCTTCGGTAGCATCGTTTTGGGCATATTCTCTAAGGCTTGACAGACATTCGTCAAGGGTTAACGAATAGAGTCCTATCATCTCTTGAATATCAGCAACTTGTTCTTGATAGTCTTCAAAATCCTCGATATTTCCGAAAGCGTCATTGATGTTCTTGATAATGCTATCATCATCTAAGAATGCAATAAAATCATTCATAGGAGACATAAAGACGTCATTGTCAATATAAGCCTCAGTCTTTTCCTGAATGATAGCATTAATGATTGTCTCACGTTCTTTTGAACGTTTTAAAAGATTTAATCCGTGTCGGATGGTGTTCACATTGACATCGCTCTTACTTTTCTGATATTCTATTTGTTTTGTAAGTTCTTTATATTGCTTATCAATGATTGCAAAATATTCTTCTCTGTATTTTTCGATTTTTTTGTCATCGGCAAGTTCCATATTGATTTTTGCAATATAGCAAGATTTGACGAAATCTGACTTTGTTCTAATTAGAAGTCCATTTAAATAATCAATCATTTGAGGAACTTCCTCATCATCTATAATTGAACGGATTTCATTCATTACAGCATCCTTGAATTTGCCATGATCTTTTGTCAAAATGCCGGCGACATTCTCCATGACGAAATACTTCGGACGTAATTCCTTGATAACCTTTAAGTAATGCAAGAACAAATTGTCTCTCTTGTCGTATTTTTTTCTTCTGCCAGAAAGGCTAAATGATTGACAACTTGGACCACCTGTTACAACATCTATTTCTTGACCATCAATTTGTTTTAGCAAATGAGGAATGAAGGAATCAGACATAATATCCTCTGTTATAAATTTCATGTCTAATCCAAGCTGGTAATTATAGCGCACTTTGTGAGTTAATTCACAATTTGCGTTTATATCACTTGCAAGTACAAATTTATAATATTTGTCGTTTGTATATGCCTGAAGGAACCCTTCGCTGATGCCACCAGCACCAGCAAAGAGATCCACAAATGTTATAGGTCTTTTATTTTGTATAAAATCTTGACGTTCTGCCATATCTTAATCATTATCTTGCAACTGTATGGTTGCCTTATTCATATCCAAGAATACTTCAACATCCTTTTCTGTCCACATAGACATTTCAACAACAGCTCCTTTTGCATTCAATAGTTTTGCACAATAAGTGGCTCTCGCTTGCATGTGGTGAGAAAAAATAGTGTCCTCATTCTTCATGATGTACTTCAAAATTCCTTTGAATAACCTATCATTAGCAAACAAAAATTTTCTTGCCGCAATGCCACGGTCACCTAAAACTCTTCTAGAGAAAAGGAACCTAGTATATGTGTAATCTGGTATGCCGTTATCGTCATATTCAACAGATTTCCTCACTAGCCAATACATGCCTTCAAGATGACTTCGAAGTACTTGGTACTTGTAAAAGAAGTGTGAATCTATATGCTCTGCTAGAGATTTCCCCTCCATATCTTCCCCCTCTAACCATCTTTTATGCATATATGGGTATAACTCGACATGTGAGAGATAAAGCCAAAAAGGACGATACGAAGCTTCTAGTGGGGTTAGATCTTTGTAAGCTTCATATAGTTTAATCGCAGCATCAACCTCAACTTTAGCTTCTGTGCTCAAAAAAGGCATCATTTCTTCTAAAAGTCCTTTGTGAGCTTCATAGGGCAAATCTACAACAGCTTTAGCATTATAGTCAAAACTATCGCTGCCGTATTTTGCTAAATTAGATTCAATGTTGAATTCTAATTCTTCAGCATATTCTTTTGTAAAAGCTTTCTGTCTCATGATCTTTACATTAGTTTATTGATGATTGCTGATCAGCTTGTTGTTCTGCTGTCTTGATGTCACCAAACATACGAATAACAGGATCCTGCAAAATATAATTTGCTATTTCCATTGCTTGCTCTAAAGTGTAACCCTCATCCCCTGCTTCATCAGTTGAAGGAATATTTTCGGAATCCATAACATCTATATATTGTTTAAGGATATACACCCAATCCTTCGAGTCATCTTCGTCCTTAAGTTTGGTAATTGCCAGAACTAAAGCCTGATAAACAATTGTAGAATGCATAATGGCAGGATATTTCCCTCCATAATTATTGAAAATTTCTAATTGCGATTCTGGAAGTTTAACTTTAATTTTCCTTTCGTCGAAGGAATATCTTATATCATTTGATTCAATATTTTTGACAACTACGAATATTTCATCAAGTGAGCGTAGCTCATCGCAAATAGATGCGTTAATCTCAAATGATGTTATATACCCTATCATAGCTCCCAGTGGGAAAGTCGCAAACCCTCGATAGTCATCGTTAAGTAATGATGATTGATAATCAGGTATAGCTTCCTTTGTAAGCACCATCCACTTCAACTCTATCTTATTGTTTACTTCTTTACGGGGAATGGAGATTGTGAATTTAGCTTTCTCACTGGTAAAGTAATAGTGATGGAATGTTGTCTGACAAATACCCACACATGCATAGATGGCTTTCCCTTGCTCAATGAGTTTTTCTATATCCTCATTCTGAGCACGTAACTCCAACTCATATACGAAATTATCCTTGTCCGATATTTCGGTGATCAGAATGTCTTCATCATTGATTGTAGACTTATAGTCGTCTTTCCACTCCCATATAGGGTATGGGTATGAAGTGTTAGAATTAATTTTCATAAGCCTTGATATTTAAGCTGTGATAGTCATTGTCCTCAAATTTTACATCGATGTAATTCTTTCCTTTGACAAGGTCAAAATCAGAAAGAATATTCATCTCTTTACCTGTGACTCGGTAATTCTTGTTAACTGGCTCGAAACGAAGAGTTGTGTCCTTGTCTTCACCTGCGATAGTAATTGCCATAGAACAAGATTTATAATCGTCGTCAGAGTTTATTATAATGCGATGAACCAGTCCCACATCACTTGGCTGAGGGATAACTCGGAATTCTGCAATGATATCCTCTGCATGTTTACCCGATTTAGTGCGCATATGCCTGCCTCCATTTGCGTTTTCATGACCTACTACCCCTGATGTTGGATTATTAGGAGTTGGTGGAACTTTATTTGGGTCATCCTCTGATGGAGTTGGCGGATCTGCAGGAAGAGTAGGAGGATTAGATGGTGGAGTAGGAGGAGTCGGTGGAGTTGTAACAGGAGCCTCAATAGGCTGAGTTATTGTTCCCATGCCATCATCAACAGGTGTTGATAGTTTTTTCTTCTTAATGCCACCTTTCTTTCTAATAACTACTCGCCCAACTTTCTTCGCTTGTACTCTCTTTCTCATGATTCCATCAGAAACCGTAGAAATTGGAGCTTGTGGGTTATTTGACGAGTCTTGAGTATCACTAGTAGAAGAACCTCTGCCTGATTGTGTCTTATTACCTGCTGTTACAATGTATTTGCTAAGTACGGGTACTTTATATTCTGTATCGTCTGTAATAGGGAAAATGCTATCAATGGATGTATTAACGAAACATTTAATTTCTTTTAGAACAGTATTTGAGTTTTCTCTTGTCTCTGCATCTAACTCTTTAACTTCATTTTTATCCCATTTGTCATGTGTAACATTCTCCATCTTACGAAGATACTTACTGCCTTCTCCATCACAAATGAGTACTGCATAATAACCTTTACGCGTACCAGGACGATAGAATTCTATTACCATCTCCTTGTCTCTCATACATACAATTCTGTCTTCCGTGTAATTTTTTATAGATTCATTTTTATACACATAGAGCTTTGCATGTTCGAGGACTGGATATTTTGATGAGGCTGCTTCAAAGACAAAATGAGATTCATCAACGTTTTCAGAATCAATAATACAGTTGAAATAATAAGGTTTGGGATTGAAGTTTTCAACCAATAATCTGTATGATTTTATATCATATTCACCATAAGTGGATTCAGAAAGATACTTATTCATGAGATCGGACAATGTTTCTGCAGAGAATACCTCGTCATCGATCTGTACTATTAACTTTTTGTGATGAATCGCCATCCAAAAGCTTCTGAGTACTTCTTGTTTCATCGTGATTATATCTTTTTCGTTCGGGTGTATACCCAAGATGTAGACACTTGTACCAGCATCTGTTCTGCGAAAATCTTCAGGAATGTCAAGAGCGTAGTCTGGGTGATTTCCTTCATGCGAATCATAAAAAGCATCTGGAAAGAATTCTTTGCCTCTAACACTATGAGCACATAATCTTGTAACACCCTCCCCATATGTTGAATTATCTGTTGCAGTCATTGTTGAGTAGTAAACAGTGTTGATTTCTGATGCAACAAATCCTACTACCTTTCCCAATCCGTGACTGCCACCTGCATTGCCTGTTCCCTTGTGACTTGCCCCCATCTGTCTAACACCAGCATTAAAGCCACATTGTTTATCATTGGTGTATTCCATTCCTGTCGTGTTGTAATCAGATATGACGAGGTATGGCATATCTTTCCCTTCAATGTTCTCAAGATATGTAACCTTGTTCGTATATGGATTTCGGCTATTCTCATTTTCATCGCAACGTTCCTTGCAAGCTTGCATTCTTTCCTTAAGCGAGCCGATCAATTGATCGTACTCGCTTGTGTTGATGACTCCTGTCCCTATTTCGACTTTTACAGGTGTTGCATAAGTAGCATCAACTGGCACATCCATTGAATTCTGTATGAATTCTCGCACGATGAAGCGATATGGCTTTGAACGGAAATGATCAAAAGTAGAGTCTTCTCCGCTGCGAGAAGGCACATTAGCAGGCATTTCTACAAAATTCCACTTGCTATTATTATCTTTACTCATAGTTTTGTTTCCTTATTAATCATTATTCAAAATACCAGCAAACACATCCAACCCCTCAAGGTACATCATGGATGCCTTGCCTACCTTGAGTGGATCATATTGTAAGAACTTCACCATCTCAATATATTTAGCACACTTGAGATCGTGAAAATCCATTGTGGGATCTGCTGGATTTTTTTTCCATTTGAGGGTGTTTGTTGTTTCGTCAATATACATTAGACTACGAACACCACAAAACAGAGGAAGAAAGAAGCCTGCTGAGTACTTGTAATCAGTCTTCTGCGAGGTTGTTAGGAAAGGAACCTTGACGGACTTGGTTCCTTTTTGATCAACAGCATTAATGCGACCGAACTTACCTGCATTATTATTGTGAATATCCGGGAATGTCAAATACATCTTGTCATATGCTTTTACGAGGTCATCAATCATTGCTAATGCAGAACGCACCAAAGGGTCGTTCAGTTCGTATTTGTCTTCTACTTTCGTGGAAATAGCAGAATGCTTGAGGACATCACCATAAAAGTCCACACACTTACTCTTTTGTGAATAAACACTTACGGCATTAAGAGTCTTGATGTTTTTAGGCAAACGACCTTTTTCTTGAAGGAAAATAAGAGGAATGTCCGCAATACTTACTACATCTTCGACCTTAATATCACCAGCCTGTCCTGATTTCCACACTACATTATCAGCACAAGAGAGATTGTCCTTAAGCGTTTCATAGATGCCAACCTGATTATCCTGAGTTGCCTGTTTTAGTTGGACATTAGTGTTTCGACCTGTACAAATCTGAGAAATCATTTCATAATATTCATCAAGAGCACCATCCTCATCTCCTGGAAAAATGATTTCAATTGGTATACTAAATTGGAAGTGATCATTACCTCCAGCGTCATTAAAGCGTTTGATAATTTCTTTCTCATTATCTCGCCAGAAATCCTTGTACTCCTGCCAGCTCTTCATGATCTTGCGGTCTGGGAATAACTCGAGGATTATAAACTGTGCGATAGCCAGTGCATTATGACCACCATCCATGATACCTTCACGATCACCATCTAAAGTAAGAGAAATACGACCACGATCAAGCAACTTGCAATTTTCAGTTGCAAGCAGAATACCTTTACTCTTGAGCCAGAAGATATTTGGAGAATAAGTTAGGGTCTCACGAATATCAGAAGTAATACCGTTTTCGCGAGCAGCACGAGGATTAATTTGGTTGTCAGCTATGCTAACAAGCCGAATAAAATGATAGGGAGAAATGCTAGAGGAAATACGCTGAATTTTGATTCCCTCGTTGGATTTTTGAGCATTATTGCCATGCTCAAGCTTGATAATAAGAGAATTTGTCTTTTTCATTGAATACATGGAAGCCTGCTATTATATTAATAATGTATATAAGAACAAATAGCCAACATCTGATCCAAGATGCCTACTTCCGATTTTTCTTTTTCCTTAGTCAGTATCCACTGGCTTATTGTCCTCGGGCGGATTAACCATGCCCTAATCAGCACGTATCCACGTGCGGTATTTTAAAATACTGAGGCAAATATACGAATAAAATTTTGAACCAGCAAATTTTTGATCAACTTTTTCCTGTTTTTGACAAGAATATTCATTCAAAAATTCTTTTTGCCCATATTTTGAGCCAAAATGGAGTTGGATTTTCGTATAAATACATTGTATTTATAGATAAATCACAATTCTCTAATTTGAAACGAACTGCAAGAATGCATACTATTGAGTTTGTTGTAATCTCAATTTGTAAAACGATGATATGCATCAAGAAAATGTAGCAAAATAATGCTTTTTGTGTTTTTAGGGGTAAAAGTATATACCTTTGTGTCGATTTTGTAACATGTTGTCTATCTGTGATTATTTTCGTTTTTTCAACATGTTTACAACATCCAGTGCTAGAGCATTGATAGTCAATAAAAGTTTTTTCGAGGAGGTTAAGTAATATCTCCTGCCGATGAGGAGCCTCTTATTGATGCTCCTCTCTCTCAAAAGAGAGTTGTTAAGTTAATATATAATTAAAGCACACAACTGAAAAGGAAACGATTCGGTTGTGTGCTTTTTGTATGCTCGGCATGAGTATTGTCTAACGTATGGAAGTCCCGAGTAAGCCCTAATAGCGGGAATTACATAGCCAAAGGCAAGGGTGTCC
>ENA-OPDO01000184-OPDO01000184.1-human-gut-metagenome-genome-assembly--contig:-NODE-184-length-15867-cov-1.548254_pt1 | contig 15867 bp, 15 predicted proteins | sample MGYA00241626_ERZ501515 | MGnify/ENA primary metagenome ERZ501515 (study PRJEB25962, sample SAMEA2042431) | human gut metagenome | biome: human gut; feature: human-associated habitat; material: faeces...
GTAACTATGACTTTTCCTTCTGAATCCAGAAGAGGTGTAATACCAGCCCCGTATCCAGATTTCCAACAAAGATAGTTAACCCCAGTCTCCTTATCTACAAGGATTTGGCGAACTCCTTCATCCTTAAGCTGACTTCCGTCTCTAAATGTAACTTCAAATCTTTCTTCTTTCTTTGCCATGTTTATTCCTCCTAGTTAAGCGTTAAATTCCGATTTCTCAGTTTCAAAAACTGGGAGTTGTTTAACTGATTCTATAATGTCCTATGATATCATCACGATGTTCCAGTATATCCTCTTCATAATATATTTGATATGGGTTTGCATGATGAATAACAAAACATATACCTTTTCGATTTCTCTTGTCAGATATAATGCCGATATGTTTTTTAAATACAACAATATCTCCACCTTGCCATTCTTTTATTTTATTAATATCATTTGTTAAAACAATTGCATTATTGTCTAAATATACTTTTAAATTTTGTACTCTTCTAAAATCAATATTTTTATCTATAACATCAATATCATATAAATTTCTATTTGATTTTATATGTTCATTTACTAAATTCATTAAATCATAACCTGCACCTTTTAATCCAAATGCAACAACATCGGTACATACACCATATTCATCATTTGGATAACCCGTAGCGTAATATTTACTTTTATATTTAGGATTTGTTTTTATATAATCCCTTACATTATTTAATATATCAGTTTGATCATCTATACCATCATTATCTTTATCAGTTTTACTTATATAAGTCTTAATATTAAAATCTTCATTAGTATATTTTTTATGTGGAATATAATTAAAACGATATAACGCATATAAAACAACAATTATTAATACTATTAAAAAATTTGTCACAATAATTAATATTTTCTTTTTCATAAATTCTCCATTTCAACAAATTACTATTTATCTATCAAACTGTTCTTATTTCAATAAAGAAATAGCATATTTATCATAATTATTAAAATCTGAATGACTTTGTTGTAAAAATTCTTTATAGTGTTTTAAATAATCATTTGCAGATTCAAAATCATATTTAAAATTTTTATTTATCTCTTTACATAGTAATGCCTCAATATAACTTTTTAGTCCATTATTAGCATTTGTTTCGATTAAATCTTTAATTGCATATTCAAATGTTTCTTTTGGATGATTTAATAGTTCATTATATTCTTTTTGACTTGTTTTAATATAATCAAACGGATTTGATGATGTATGAGGTCCATTATTAACTATTGAATCTATTATACTAGATACATTAATTATTGTGTTTTTAGATTTTTCGCCTTGTTCAAACTTTATATATTTTGAGTTTACTATATTTTTCTTGAACCATTTTTGTTCTTTTTTACTATTATCAATTAATCCCACAATAACAACCTTATTTTTTTCATCTACATAATTGTAACTATAATTATTATATTTTTCTGTACCATTTTTTTGAAAATAATCAATTATTTTATTATTAATATTATTTAACTCTTCAACACTTACATTTGTTTTTGTTTCACATCCTGTTAAACCTAAAACCATAATCACACATAATAAAATAGTTAAAATTATTTTTTTCATAATCATTCCTCCATTTACAATTACTATTTATTCAATAGTTTGATAATTTAATCATAACCTTTTTAAAAAAAGACTATTAACAAATTATACTTTATCAACGGTATGAGCAAGTTTTTTCTACTATTTGTCTAATTCTATGTTACCATTTACATTTTGATTAATTTGTGATTCTTCGTTATTTATTAATTCGGTATCATAATAACTGCATCCTGTTAATTCTAATAATAAAATACAAAATAAAATAATTAAAATTATTTTTTTCATAATTAAAGCCTCCACATCTACCTTCATTTATAGTTATTATAACATAAAAGAAAGCAGTTTCTTATAAAAAATGCTTTCTTATTAATTATCTTCAAGTATTATTTGACCATCCATAATTGGTATATTTGGGAAACTAGCATCCATTAATGTAAAGTTTCTCTCAGGTGCACTTGGATTTTCTATTTCAACAACTTGTGATTCTGTTGTCATAACAGTTGATTTAACTGCAGTATCAAATGTATGTCCTCCATCACCAGATATTTGCTTATAATATATTGTAATATTTCCTGATGCAGAAAATGGAACATTATTAAATACAGCATTACCATCTTGATTGGTTACTATTTCTGAACCTATTACATTTCCAACATTATCAGTTCTAACAAATTTTGCACCAACAATTTGTACACCAGTATCAGGATTTCCAGTATCTGTAACATGAAGTGTTAAAGTTCCTTTAGCACTTATAGTAAATGCATATGTATCAGTACTATCTATAATATCAACACTTGTTGGATTTAAAGTTGAAACATCATAACCTTCTACAACAGCAGTGGCCTTATATTTTCCTGTAACAAGTTCAATACTTCCTTTACCATTTGTTATTGGGATTGTATGTCTTGCCATAATATTATCTTTCCTCCTTCTATTTTCATATTAGGATAATTTTTATCCTTTAATAAAACTGTAATAAGATGTTCTTTTCTTTTATTATTACCAATATTTATACAATAAGTTTTATTACTTTTTGCTATTAAAGGTACTATTATTATTACTAAATTAGAATATATTATTAATCTATAAACCTCATTATCACATATTGGTATTTTTATTTTTCCAAAATTATCAGTCATTCCCTCAAAAACAATCTTATTACATTTATCCTTTAACTTAACTTTTATATTATTTGACTTTATACTCTCATTACCACATAATTTAATATAAATATAATCCTTTTTCATAACTCACCTCATTACAATATATTTTATGAACTAATTTTATTTTTTGTAAAGGCATTACTCTTCTATACTCCATATTATTAAAGTCGAGTAATCTTCATCCTCAAGTAAATTATTACTTGGTTTTAAAAATAATCCTTTATCAATTGAAAAGGTAACATTACTTACACTTACATTTCCACCATTATCATTTGATTCAAATATCATCTCTTTATTTGTTTTTAATAATATTTCTTTATTATCAAATTTTTTAAAAAATAATGAATCTACTAATATTTTTCCTTCTTTTTCTATCATTGGATTTGTAAAATATAAATATAATTTCCAATTAGAACTATTAACTCTACTATCAATAACAGTTATTACTGTTTTATTTTTTTTAGGTAAAATAATTGGATTCAAAGAAGATGGTATCATATTAAATGGAATATTTTCTGTTACTTTTAAAAGAGTTAATTCTCCCATAAATGGTACTGTAACTTTTCTTTCGTTATAGCAACTATTTAAACAAGATGTTATTTTAACATTTGTATTATCAGGTATAACAGCATCAATACTTGCTTCAAATAAGCCATTTTCATCTGCTTTAGCTGTTAGAGTTTTATTACTATATTCTATCTTAACATCCGAATATGGTATAGTATGACCAGATATAGCATTTATAGAATCATTAATTGGATGAATATTTGTTTTTATTAGTCCTATAGTTAATATCTTTATATTTTGAAATTTAAAACTATTTATATCTGATAATGAACCTAATTCACTTTCTGTAAAATTATGTGATGTTACTGTTGTACTATCTTTATTAAATATACCTGTAATTTGTGCAGGATTATTCTCTTTATACCAATAAAAAGCAGGTGTATCATCAATTGTGCAAGCATCAAGATAATCAAGAGCATATATCCACATATTTATTCTGCTAAATTTAAATATAAAATCAACAGGATTATTTGTATATATAACATTTGCATTTTTTGTATATATATTTATATATTTTGGATTATCTAAGATAAATTTTTGATTTGTACCTTTAAAATAAATATTATAATTATCAGTTGGAGTATTCATATACGTATTTATTACTGATAAGCTTGCACCTTCTTTAACCGTAAAATTACCAAATACATTCCACATTGGAACTCTTTGATGACTTTTTTCTATAAATGTAAATTTTGCCATTTCTTCTATTAAAACATTTCTAGCACCATGCGTTGTTGTTATCGCAAATCCATTACCAGTAGTTAAAAGGAATTCTGCTCCATGACCTACTATTAAATCTAATCTATTAGTTCCATTCATAAGTTCTTTATCAGTTGTTATATTAACATTACTATTAGGAATAATTTTAATATAAGATGGTATAACATCATTAAAAAAGAAAACAGTATTTTTATTTGAACTACTTGAAATTGTTGTATTTCCTCCTATTAAAATTCTATTAGAATCACATACTTTTTGTGCTGATACACTATTAGTATCTTTTACATTTATAATAGAATCAATAATTTTAGTTGTTCCATAATAATTACATGAAAGTTCTATTCCATTAAAATTTATATTATTATATTCTACTACTACACTAGAATAATTTGGATGAGATGGAACATATATTACCCCATAACCATGTGAAGATACTATATTCATATTTTTTAATATAATTTTTTTATTAGTAGTACTTACCTTTATAACTTCTGATTCTAAACTCAAATTATTTGTATAAGTATATTTAACATTATTATAAGTCCCATCAATAATAACTTTGCTTTTTTTATTATTTATAACAAATCCACTTGTTACTGTAATATCATTACCTAAATATACATAATTATAGTTATTTTCTTCACTTAATACTTGTTTCAATTCATCATTATTATTTACTACAACAGTATTATCATTTATTATTTGCATATTATCACTTTCCTTTACTATAAGTTATTCACTAAATAAAACTTAGCATAATTAATTCATAACAAAAAGAGTAGAATTTTCTACTCTTAATGTATTTTTATAACACTTAACATTGCATTTGTACTTCCATTAAATGATATATTGACATTCATAGATGATTTTACATTTAATGTAATAAGATCATCTTTATTAAGTGATACAATTGTTGAACTATTTATACAATTAACTATTTGTGCTTGAAATTCACTAGTTGTATTAGTGGCAGGTAAAAGTAAATCATTTGCCTTTACAGACATAGTTAATGAACACTCTTCATTTGTTCCACCGCATAATGTATAAGAAACAAGATAAACTCCGCTTTCTTTTATTTTAATTGAATTATTATCAGGATATTCAGTAAATAACGCTACTCCCTTTTCTGGTAAAGGAATCACTGTATCTGTTGCTTGTGGTAAAGTTATTTGTGTTTCTGTCATTAAATATCGCATTCCATAAGAAGATGTAAATTCTGTTCCAGGTGGACCTGCAGGACCTTGTGGTCCTCTTGGTCCAGTTTCTCCTTGTTCTCCTTTTTCTCCTTTTGGACCAGCAATTCCTTGAGGCCCTTGAGGACCGGTTAGTCCTCTTTCGCCTTGCGTACCAGGATCTCCTTTATCGCCCTTAGGACCTTGTGGACCTCTAATTCCACCATCTTCATATTTAGATTGTAACGTCTCACCATCATTAAATATAATTTCTTGAGCATTACCTGTGCCAGATGAAACCAATCCTAACTCCTCAGATGTTTTATTTCCAATCAGTTCTTTTCCGTTTATTTGGGGTTTCTTGAACAACTCTTCATAATTTTTTGTTCCAGAACCTCCTCCACCGGAAATATTTACTTCATTAATAGCAGCTACTAAACTACTCTTATCTGTTGTATTTAATTCACTCAATATCCCTAAATTCTCCTCAGCGGTACTAATATTTCGAGTATTGGTTCTAACGTCTCCTCTCAACGAAGAAGTTTCTTTTTCTAAAACGGTAAGTTTATTGTTAATCATTGCACCGTCACTTTGCAAATCTTTTATTTCTTTCTTAATTGGATCTATTTTTAAATCAACTTCAGTTCGCATATCTATCATCATGATTATGATCTAATTTTGAATACCTGTCATCATGATTATGATTAATATCTGACTTATTATCATTAGCATTCTTTACTCCACTTTCAATATTATTCATACGTTGTGCATTCACTAATGTTTCATCATCTTGCCATGCGGTAGGTGTATAAGCCATGTCTATCCCCTCCTTTTCCTATTATATAGTATCGATAAACCATTCACAGTATTTAATACAGTATACCAGATAATATGCTTTTTGTCAAACAAAAAAAGAGCTCTAGGCTCTTATAATGTAGTTTCATCAACTAAGATAAACTGAGACCAAAAATCAAATTCATTGTAGTCTGTTATTGTTGTTGGACTTGTGATAATATATGATGATACATTTATTTCTGGCTTATATTGAATACTTTGATTAAGATTTGCTTTAAATATATCTATATTAGAACTTCCATCTGTTAAAATTAGATTTGTAACTTGTACTGTTGATCCTATCTCATCAGGATAATAAGTTACCTTAAGAAAATTACTTATTAAAGTATCTGTTGTGCTTGGTATTGTAGGTGATACTTTTAATATAGGAGTTTTAGATCTTACTTTACTCCTTGTTGAACTTGTACATTTATATTCAGAATATAATTCAGTAATATTATCTGGAATATTAAAATATAATTTAGTACCATTCTTAAGAGCATCCCCAACTTTTAAAGGTCTTATATTAGGATCTTTAATATAAATATGTCTATACGCTTGACAATCAGTAACTTCAGTAACATCTTGTACTGTATCTGACATTTTATACTCATTTTTATTTACTCCCAATTTATTTGTTTCAAGATTATAAAAATATATATTATTGCTTAATGCTGTAGCTCTAACATAAATACCGTACTCAAATGCAGTATCTGTATATTCTTGTATTCGAGTATTTAAAGTAGAAGTAGAATTATACTCACAGATTATTCTATTGTCTGTTGTCTCATTCAAATTAGTTATATCGACAAAATTATCAGGAAAATCTGCGTATAATGTTTTATTTCCTAATATATCCCCAACCATTATTCTTCTTTTATAATATTCTTTTATTGGATAATAAATACTGCTTCTTCTTTTAATCCCTATCATAATTTTTTACTCCTGTGGTGCTGTATATTTACTTCCTTTGACAACACAGTTCATCACAAAGCCATTCCAAGTGAATACCATTTCATACACTTTTAGTAGTTGTGGTGTAAATATACCATCTACTACATCATCCCCAACGATACTCACTAAATCACCATAATCGGCATCCCAAGAGAACGCTGTTGTTGCAGTAGAACGATGAGGTGTTTTAAATACAACCGTACATCCAAAAGTACTCTCTTCTCCTATTTCAGAAGTATCGAATCCAATTGTTAAAGTACAATTTCCTTGGCTTCCTTGCCAGATTCTCCATTCAGAATTGTCGCTTGCTGCATTTAAGATTAATTGTAAGTTTGGATATGTTCCAATATGTATTTGTGGTTTTTGTCCTGCTTTAGCATGCTTTAATTCGGTTCTTAAATAATCGATTTTTTGATCTGTTATAAATTCTTCTGTCATTAGTGCCGAATAAATTACATCTTCTACCTTAGAAGTTGTCTCCATAGTTAAATACATTGCAATAGATACTGTTACTTCCATTGGAGTATAAACATTTTCTGGACAAGTGAAGGTCATTTTTATACTATCTCCGGTATTTACTCCTTCTATTGTTCTCGATTCTCCTATTACGCTTGTTTCCAATAAGACTCTATGTTGAGTAGTATTTTCAATTTTTAATGTACATTCTCCCAATGTGGCAGATTCTGTTGAAGAAGTAATAGTTGCTAAGAATCCCATTGCACTCATGTTTTCTTCTGCTATTGTAAGTGTTGTTTCATACGTCATCCCATCGGCAGAAGATGCACTAAAATCAATAGATTGATCTGGATGATTAAAACCATTAGCCCCGTCAGTTATCGTACAAATTGGTAAAATGCCTCCACGATAATCTTCATAATGATGTGTGTGGTATTCATCCATATCATATTTCATATTTAAAACATCTGTACGTAGCGAGCTTTCATTCATTTGATCATTTAATTCTGAGTTTCCAACAACATAATTAGCATAAGATGCTGCTGAAGTTGTTTGTTTTGGTTTTTGCCAATGTTCTATTTTAAATACAAATTCATCATTAGCAGTTGCGGTAGAATCTCCAGTATATTCAATCGTTACTATATCATTTTTTTTCATATTCCATTGAGAATAATGAGTTCCAAATCCTTGTAGCAGTCCAATATAATAATCTTCGTTATTTATTTTTGCTGAAAGCATTCCCATTCTTCCTGTTGTTGAGCTCGAATTAGTCAAAGAATAATATACACCATCTACATCTTCATTGAACTTAATTGTTGCAGTCTTTGTTGTATTTCTTGCACCTTTTACTGTTAATGTCTTAGCAGTCGCATCCCAAACAAAATCTCCTGCAGTCACAGTTATATTTGGCAATGCATCTATTTCTTTATCATATACATAATAAGATTCATTATCCATCTTAACTTTTGTAACCCAACCTTTCTTTTCAGTATCGTCCCAAAGAAGACTGTAAATGCCTTCACCGGTAAAGCAATAAGCCACTCCACCAGCATAATATATCACAGCATCTTTTTGAATACGTACTAAAGAATTGTCGATGACATTTTTAAATGGTTCAGTTCCATAATAAAGAATACCATTTTGTAGCGTTGTATCAGACGCCCCTATCTTATAAAAATGTGGCTTAGTTGTGGCAGTAAAAATATTAGCAGATGCGACATCTAATTTTCCAACACCGGTCTCAGTAATAGAAGAATCTTTTTGAATATTAATCGTTTCTTGTATATTGTTTATCGAATTTGTTATGTATCTTATTACAGCTCCAGTGCTTGGATATTTCTCCCCACTCGCATCGCCTATTTCATTAACTTTATTCTGCTTTAACTCAAAAGACCCAACAACTCTTGATAAACTTTCTCTTGTAAGTATTTCTATCATTTTGTCACCTCACTTTAATTCGGCATATTGTAACTTATAATCCAATTTTTAATCACATTGCTAACAACCCCTATCTTAATATTACAGTCAACCTCAACTTCAGCTGTGGTTCCGGGGTTGAAAATATGTATTTGTGTAAATTGTAATAAATTTTTATCATAAATTATACTCATTCGAAAATTTCTAACACTGCAAATGTATTCATTATATAATTGGTCAAGATTTCCATATTTTTGAACACCAATTCTATCTGAGTATAAAGATATTTCTTGTCCACCTATTGAAACAATCATTTCTAAAATAAATTCTCCTTTTTCATTCAAAAACGGAGTAGATGATAGCATATTGGATAATGCTCTTGAAACATTAATTATTGCTAATCCTTCATTAGAAAAAGTGATTTTTCCATTATAAATTACTCTTCCATCTTCATAAATTGCTCTATTCTTTATATAATCAGCAGCCTTCTCATCATTTTGACTGTAATTCGCCTGTACATTTATTTTTTCTTTTCCATTTTCTTTTCCTACATATAGTTCATTGGTATCTGTGGTAATTGCCAATTCACCTTGAGCAAGAGTAGTATTATTGATGTTACTAGACAATCCACGCTTTATTTTTATTGTATTTGTCATATTTTATTCCTCCTTTTCTCTATTATATAGTATCAATAAACTATTCACAGTATTTAATACAGTATACCAGATAAGATGAAGTAATGCTCGTGTTTTTAAATCAAACATTTAGACTACCTCCTTATTTTTGTCTTAAATCTATACTTGCTGGTGAAGTAGTAATTTCAATTTTATATGCATGATATGTTGAATTGCTTATAAGTGTTGGAGTACATCCTGAAATTGAAGATGCTGATATACCTGATGCGTCTGTCTTTTTATATCCTGCATAAATTAAATTACCATCTACTGCAAATTCTTGTGATTCCCCCCACGCTGCTATTGTTCCAATTATATTGGTGCATCCTTCATCTGAAAATACATATAAATCCATACCAAGATCTGCCTTAGCCGTATTAATTATAGTTATTTTATTTCTAGTATCAACTGCTTGATGCTCAACTCCTCTTACTACACCACTCATAAATAGACCATTCCAATAAAATGCAATTTCATAGACTTTATCTGCTACAGGGTTAAGTACTCCGTTCGTTACGTCATCTCCTGTGAGTTTTACTTTAACAGAAGTGCTTTCAGTTATTTCAAAAGTACATCCAGAAGATGCTGTTTGGAATGTTGCTGACATTTCAAATTTATCCCCGCTGGTTAAAGAAACATCCTCAAATGATAGTCCTAAATCAGTCACTCCTGAGTTTGATGGTCCAAAAAATCTAAATTCAGACTTATTATCTAAATTAGATAATCTGAATATTACAGTATCCAACATATTTTCAATAACATGACCTTGTAAATCAAATATCTGAGTTTGAAGATCTGAATATTGTGCATCAATATTCTTTTGAAGGATCATATCCATTTGACGTCTGTCTGTTGATTCATGAGTTACCTTACTCGAGATAAAATCCTGTAACGATGCATCGGTTACTGTCTCTGTATAGTATTCTAAAGTAAATACTTGTTGTGCATTTGATGGTTCATATGTACCTGATGTATAGGTAAGTGTTAATTTAGATCCCGATGTTAATGGTCCTGTATTAATTAAATTCTCAGAGCATCCTCTTGTATTAAGTATTTGTGATGTTGTACCTGATGCATCAGTTATAGATATTTGTGCTATTTGGTCTGCTGGTCCCATATCTCCTATCAAAGATCCTACACTATATATTAAAATATTTTTTACATCAGCAGTTAAAGTTATTACATTTTCATAAGTAACTGGGTCTTCTCCAGTAATTGCTCCTATCGCAGTAAATGTTCTTGCTTCTGAATCTTGAGTGAATGCTGTTTTACCCGTTGTGGTTGTTACTTCTGATGGTGGTAGTACATAAACTACTTTGTCATAAGTGTAATTTGCTGATGTTTTACTATCTACATATTCCTTGGTAGCTAATACCTTACTACCTGCATCTTTATTTGTACCTGATGTAGAACCTGTATAGACATCACCAGCAAACCATGCTTCTCCTCCACTAGAAAGTGTATGTGCATTTGATCTTTTAGAAGAACTACCATTACCTACAATATGTAATAATGTTGGATCCTCTATATTATACTTACCTTCTACATGCTGATTTGATCCTGATGCTATTGTATGATCACCTTCTGCATGTGAGTAACCTCCTGATGCTTTTGTGCTTCCTCCCTCTGCATGGGAATATGTGCCTGATGCTATTGTCCCACTTCCTTCTGCATGTGAACTCATACCTGATGCTTCGTTATATCGTCCTTCTGCATGAGATCCTAAAATTCCGGATGCTGTATTATAATATCCTTCTGCGTGTGATGCTTCACCAATTGCTTTAGTGCTATTTCCTTCAGCGTGTGAACTATCACCAAATGCATGGGTACTATGACCTTCTGCATGTGAACAATCAAAAGATGTGATTGTTGTATCTCCTAATGTAAACCTATTATCCATAACTATATAATACTTGTAATCATCACTACCTGTACCTAAGCTTGAAGGTTCAATAAATTCAGATACTGTAATAGTTTTTGTAGAAGTATCTATTGATGTTATTATACCTGAAAATAAAGTACAATTACTTTGATTACTGCCATTCTGTATACCGACTAAAGCATAACATTTCATATTTATTTTTAAACTAGAAATTGAATTTAAAGTATATGTTTTATTTGAAGCATCAAAACTAGCTACTGAGAAACCACGAGTACCTGTCATAGTATTATACCCAAGTGATTGAGAATAATCAGCATAAGCTGAAGCAGAACTTGATGATCTAATAGAATCTTGTCCTAAACCATCTTTTATATTATTTATTGGTGTAGGTAAGTCTGATTTATAAGCTAAATTGTTTACATGTGGATCCATAAAGGAATCTGTCCTAGAACTACCACTTGGTAAATAATCTACCCTTTTAGATAATCCATTTGTTCTACTGTTTGATATTATGATGCATTTACTATTTTTTATTGGATTGTAGTCATCTGTAAAATAGTAAAATATGTCCCCCTCTGTATCAGCGCTTGAATTATAAATGTTGTCATTATATTTATATAAAATAAATGTGTCATTTGGTGAGTACTCAAGGTCTAAAACATTCGTATCAGATGAAGTCTTTTTCATAGTTAATTTACCACTGCTTGAGTATTTTGCTTGCCTTATAATAGCTCCTGCGTTATCATCAGTAAATGGATCTTGATCTAGTATAAATTCAGTCATTGTTATATTATCGTGTCTGTTATTAGGGAACAATATATTTTGATAAATATAATGATCACTATCAGATACTAATGCCTCAAAGATACTATATAAATCATAAGTTCTTAATACTTCATTCTTTTCTCTATTAGAACTAGGGTACGATTTAAAACCAAATGTGTTTGTTACATCTCTTTCAGTCAATATATATCTTCCATGTGGATATAATTTAAAATTATTACTCATATACCTCCTTCTATTTAATTTGACTATGATCTTCCCAGTTAAAAGATACTAAGTAAAGATCATTATCATCATTTATAGCAACTACTGGATTTGGACGATAATTAGTTTTATTTGAATCTGTCAAATTATTACGTATTATAAAATTTTCTTCATATTGGTTCATATATTCATCTAACTCGGATGATGAGTCTTTACCTAAACCAGGAATTACATCAACTACACTATAAACAAATTTATCTTGTATTTGTTTTAGTTCTGATCTATAACCTGTTAATAATAGTTTTTGTATTGATGGAACTGTCGATTCATCAAATGCAATATAATATAAAATAACATAATTAGATTTATTGTCTATACAATTTACAAATAAAATACCTAATGAAATAAAGGATAGTGCATATGGTGTTGAATTTGTTACATCATATGAATCTGACGGAAAATTAAAACGTGGTAGATTTATTGTAGGAATTTCAGATCTATTTACACAATTTTCAGATGAATTATCCACTGTTAATGTAATATCACTAACTTTTAAGTTGTTCATAAAGTCTAGAACATCATTATTATTTTCAAATGTTTTATATACATTCCATGCACCAAGTGTAGGATTCGTAAGATCTAATAAAGTTTCTGGTGTTGTTCCTAAATCATAAAATGGTCTATTTTTTATATAATCTTTAGCTGTGTCATCATTTTGATTATAATCTGGTTGTATGACTGGACTTTTTACCCATGTATAAGTTAATGTGTCTCCACTAACGTTATAAGTAAGATATATTCCTCCATCTATTGCCATTGATGTAAATATTAAAGTGTACTTTGTTATTTGTTTACCTGTTGGTTCAATTATCTTTGATTCTGTATCTCCAAAACCACATACATATTGACCAATAGTGTAAGTTAATGTTTGGTCTGTGGGTTCGATCGTTGGTGCTAAAAGAATACTAGGTTTGACAAGTTGATGTTCTGATATAGAACCATCTTCTTTTAAGAATAAACTTTTGATTTTTTCTTTCTTACTTTCATCTGTTTCATAATAGTCTATGATTACAAGGGACTCGTCATCCTTGTTAAGTTGAATAGGTCCTTTAGATGTACCTACATATAATTTATTACTATCTGTAGTAACTGCAAGTTCACCTTGTAACAAATTTGACTTATTAATGTTGGATTCAAGTCCTCTTTTAATTTGAATTTTATTCGCCATTTTTATATTACCTCCTTATTATACAGGTTTCACAGGACACGATGTGGCATTATGAGCAACAACAGAATTAACAACATAATTATGATGTTCTCCATTTACGGATAAATTATACATAGTAATTGACTCTATTGTTTCTCTAACTATTTGCTTAATTTTTATTTCTCCATTAATTGTAACAAGAATATCTTTATCTGTCAATAAAGGTAAGCCCTCATATTCTGTTAAAGAGTGGTATCCTTTTGTTGTTAATAAAGGATGATATGCATTCATTTCAATAGTTATACCATTTTCTAATACAATTGTGGCTTTATCTGTGACATTGTTGTTTCTTGGGGTATCAGAAACTGTAGACAATTCAAATTTCTTTTCGTCTTCATTGTAAACAACAACCTGTTCTCCAGCTTTTAAATCCTCAATATTCTTGGTGGTTCCATCTAAAGATATCCTAACCTGAGAGCCTTTGATGAAACAACAAACTTCTTCCCATTCTTTTTTTAATTTTTCCAAATGTCCAGCTTTCCATTCCCCATTTACTTTTGTATATATTGTCTTTATCTTCTTCCATTCGTTATTCTTTTTAAAATATCCTTTTCCTTGAGACCAGGTTGAATTTTTATTTACACTTAATCTTGCCTGATCTTGAACCCAAACGGCATAGAAAGTTATCGTTGCCCCACTATATCTACTTAAATCTGAGCTTAGAGTTTGTCCTGGAGAATAAATAGTATCTTCTCCGGCTTGCGCCCATCCAACAAAATCATAACCGTTATAAGTTGGAATCTGTGAACTCAATACAAGATTTTGTCCGTATGTTTTTACTTGTGTTGATGGCGCATTACTACCGCCGTTTGCATCATATGCAATGTTATAAGCTACTGGAGCATAGAAATATTCGGCTGTCCCATTGGCATCAAAGGTATATGTCGCATAATTATTTGTAATATCTGTTACTTGAGTAGCACATACATACCAAGTAACAGCAGCATTATTATCCCCATTATTCGCTCTTATTGCAACAAACCCTAAGGTAGAAAAATTTCCAGAAGAACCTGCGTGAACATCATACACGTATCTATACCAATCGCCCGTTCCAGCGGTATCAGTAAGCCATTCACTGTATCCTCCATCACCGATTGCATTACGATAATCTCCAATTGTATAACCTACAGGTATTTTTGCCCATATTATATGTCTATATATATGATTAGCAGCAGAATGAGTTGATAAATAGAATCCCCCGCAATAAGGAGAAGCTGTTCCAGCTGCCTTGTCTATCCTTATATAGTAAGCTCTTCCGCCATTTCCAAAATATTTACAAGCCGATGGCACCCCATCATCATCTTGTACTCTTGTATGAGTAACTGTTCCATTTGCGCTATTATTATAAACTTCAATTCCTCCATTTCCCGATTCGAATACGGAATCTTTCGATGAAATACTACTTAATGAACCTGTACTATAAAATCCAGCAAACAAATACCCTGTTGGTGGAGTTGGATGTGGAACATTATAAGTCGTATTATATTGTTGAGTTATTGTAGAAATTTCGGTCGTTCCTTCTCCTTTATATGTCCTAAAAGTGTAATTCTTCCAAGCGGTTTTAAAATTAACAGATGCTCCACTGCTAGATAAGGTTAAACTCCAGGGACCTGTTGTATTACTAGGACTAATACCAGTTACAGAAGATAATTCTCTATGCGCTCCTGGTGTAAAATTTCTATAATTAAAAGTTGTCCCTAACGGATAAGAATCAGCTCCTTCATTATAGACTCTTGTATAACTTCCGCCATTTATTGATTGTTCTACAGTTCCTGCTTCACCAGTTTGGTAAGGCTCTGAACCATCGGGATTCAAAATATTCAAATTGAAAGATGCATTTTGTTGAGGAATTGTGACAGATGATGAACCATTGACAGAACCTCCCCACGAACTTCCGGAACAAGTTTGAGTTATCGTTGTAGCACTATTAGGATTTATAGAGAGTGTCCCTAAAAGATTTGAACCCGTTCCGTTATTACTAGCATAATAAGTAGCAGCATTTTTTGTGAAAGTATTGTTTCCTGTGGTGAAACGTAGCCATATAGACCAACCAGAAGGACCTACATCAACATAAACACTAGCACTATTAGCACTATAATCTACACGGATACGCCAATAACAAGACCCCTCGCCGTTCCATCTTTTATCGCTATATAATGTTGCCATCTATCTCACCTCTCTAACTATCTAATAAAACATATAAATCTCC
>ENA-OPDO01000191-OPDO01000191.1-human-gut-metagenome-genome-assembly--contig:-NODE-191-length-15674-cov-1.746335_pt1 | contig 15674 bp, 22 predicted proteins | sample MGYA00241626_ERZ501515 | MGnify/ENA primary metagenome ERZ501515 (study PRJEB25962, sample SAMEA2042431) | human gut metagenome | biome: human gut; feature: human-associated habitat; material: faeces...
TCCTCTAATTAGAAACTATTAATAAACTGTCCAACTTTTGGGGTTCAGTTCATTTCTAGTTATTTTTCTTCAACTGCTTTAAACCCACAATCTAAATTTACTTGTACATTATAATTATTTTTACCATATGGACTAGTTGGATAAATTATTACCATAGTATTTGTTTTATCACAAGCCTTATCACCATTTTTAAAATTCTTTATCTTATTAGAAAAATCTTCACTATATTTTTCAAGTTCTGTTAAATTAAATTTTAAACCAATTGTTTCATATTTTTGTAAAAATTCCTTTGTTTCATCCAAGTTTTTACCACTTGAAACTGATGGATAATAATAACTCATATATATTTCATTACCCATATTTGTTAAATCATTTACTATTTTTTCTTCTTTTGAAAGTCTTAAGTCCTTAGTAAAGAACCATATTAATAATCCAACTACTATTAATAAAATTAATAATAAAATAACAAATAATATTTTTTTACTCTTTTTCATTTTATTCTCCTATTCAATTATAAAGTCTTCACTTTTATGAGGTTCTTTAAATAATAAACCTTCATAATTTTGTTGTCTTAATACTTCATATATAACTATTGCTGCACAATTTGATAAATTTAGCGCTCTTACTTTATCTGTCATTGGTATTCTCATACATCTATCTAAATCTTCTCTTAATATTTCTTTTGGAATACCTGTACTTTCTTTTCCAAATATTAAGTATATATCTTCTTTAGTATTAGAGTAATCAAATGAAGTATGAGGCTTTTTACCATATCTTGTAAAATAGTAATATGTTCCTTTATTTTTTGATTTAAAATCTTCAAAATTTTCATATACTTCATAGTTTAAATTTTCTATATAATTTACGGCACTTCTTTTTAAATGACTTTCATCTAAAGAAAAACCTAATGGTTTAATTAAATGTAATTTAGTATTAGTTGCGACGCATGTTCTCATTATATTTCCTGTATTACCAGGTATTTCTGGTTGATACAAAACTATATTATTCATATTAGTAATTTTCTTTTAATTCTTCAAAATAACTTTGTGGATGAGCACATACTGGGCAAACTTTTGGAGCTTCATCTCCAACATAAACATATCCGCAGTTACGACAAATCCAAACTGTTTCTTCTCCCTTTTTAAATACTAAATCATCTTCTATATTACCAATTAATTTCATATATCTTTCTTCATGTCTTTTTTCTATTTTTCCAACTTCTTCAAATAGTTTTGCAATTCTATCAAAACCTTCTTCTTTTGCTTCTTTTGCGAATGTAGCATACATGTCTGTCCATTCATAGTTTTCACCTGCTGCGGCATCTTTTAAATTTTCTATTGTACTTGGAACGCTTCCATTATGTAATTCTTTAAACCATATTTTAGCGTGTTCTTTTTCATTACCTGCAGTTTCTTCAAATATTGCTGCTATTTGTTCATATCCTTCTTTTTTTGCTTTTGAAGCATAGTATGTATATTTATTTCTTGCCTGACTTTCTCCTGCAAATGCTGCAAGTAAATTTGCTTCTGTTTTACTTCCTTTTAATTCCATAATTTTTACCTCTCTTTCACAAATAATTATACAATATTTTTATATTTTTTTCTATCTATTTATCTTAAAATTTCTACATTATCTCCTGTAAATAATTTATATTCTTTTGAATCTACTGTATCAATATGAAGTTCTGGATAATCTCCTATACTTATTTTTATATGTACATTATCAATAATAGTATTATCACTTAGTTTAACACTAACAATATCATCATTTTTAAAGCCTTCTTTTTCTGATATTTCTTTAGTCATATGAATATGTCTATTTGATAATATTACACATTTTCTTTTTATTGAACTTTTTTCTGATTCAATAATTATTTCTTCAGCGTTAGTTAAATCTCCTGAATTTCTATATGGAGGATTAATACCTAATACTCTCGCATCTTCTTTTGATATTTCTACTTGTGTATATGTTCTTTCTGGTCCAATTACTCTTACATTTTCTATTTTTTTATCACCATTTATTAAATTAACTGTTTCATAGCATGCATAATTATTATCTTGTGATAATCTTCTTTTTTCTTTTAAAATATAATCATCGCCAAATAAAATATTTTTATCTTCCATACTTAAGTGTATATGTCTATTTGATACACCAACTTTTAGGATAGACGATCCTTTTCTTACCAATTTATGAAAATACTTTCATATACGAATATTTTACTTTTTCAAATAATATAATTTTGTAGAAAGGATGAATTTTATGAATAATAATGGATATTATACTGGTTATCAAAATACCAATATAGGAACTAGTTCTGGTTATCCTAATCAGCAATACGCTCCAACAGTTGGTACAACAGAATTTCCTATGGAACAATCTTATGTTGAAAACATTTTAAGATTAAATAAAGGAAAATATGGTAAATTTTATGTATCATTCCCAGATTCAGTTGAATGGAAAGATAAAATATTTACAGGTGTTGTTGAACAAGCAGGAAGAGATCATTTAATAATAAGTGATCCATCTACTGGAAAATGGTATCTTATATTAATGATTTATTTAAATTATGTTGAGTTTGAAGAGAATATTAATTATAGTCCTGATTTTACTTTAAAAGGATTGTAATATTCTTTTTATTTTGCTATAATTTTTTTATAGTAGAAGGTGAATATATGAAAGCAAGTGTTATTATTTTAATTATAATTGTAGTTATTTTTTTACTATTTATTGCTTTTAGCATTATATATAATAAATTTCAAGATTACATTATAAGAATTAATGAAGTTGAAGGAAAAATTGATGAAGCAATTAGAGAAAAGTTTGATATTATTATTAAATTAAACAATATTATAAAGGAAAAAATAAAAACTAAGAAAGTATTAGTTGATGATATTTCTAAGTTAAAAGATAAAAAGATAAGTAGTTTTGAAATTGATAGAAAATTAGTTGCGGCACTTAATAAAATTAACTTTGTTAAAAGTCAATATACTGAACTTGAAACTGATGAAGATGTTATTAAATTAACTTATGATATTGAAGATATTGATGAATCACTTAGAGCTTTTAAAAAATTCTATAATGAAACTATTGTATTTTATAACAAACTAATTAGAAAGTTTCCTTATAATATAATGGGAAAAATACTTAAATATAAAGAAAAAACATTCTTTGATGGCAAAGATATGAATGATGATGATATAAAAGATTTTAAACTATAAAAAGATGCAAGATATGTTCTTGCATTTTATTTTACCATTTTATTTCTTCCATATTATTTTTCTTTAAAAATTCATTAGTTCTTGAAAATGGTTTTGAACCAAAGAATCCATTATATGCAGAAAATGGGGATGGATGAGCAGATTCTATTATTAAATGTTTTGGATTTGTAATAAATTTCTTTTTTTCTCTTGCATTATTACCCCATAATATAAACACAACTGGTTCATTTTTTTCATTTAATTTTTGTATTACTACATCTGTAAATTCATGCCATCCTAAATTTTTATGTGAATTAGGTTTATCTTTTTCCACAGTTAAACCTGTGTTTAAAAGCATTACACCTTGTTTTACCCATGGAGTTAAATCACCATTATTATAGTCTTTTTCTATACCTAAATCATCATATAATTCTTTATATATGTTCTTTAGTGATGGAGGAAGTTTACTTGATAATGTTGAAAATGCAAAACCATGTGCTTCTCCTACTCCATGATATGGATCTTGTCCTAATATAACTACTTTTACATCTTTATATGGAAGATGAAAAGCATTAAATATTTGTTTTTGTGGTGGAAAAATATCCTTTGTTTTATATAGTTCTCTAAGTTCATATAAAATTGTCATAAAATATTCTTTATGTATTTCATCTTTTAGGATATCATCCCAGTCATTATTAAAAAGCATTACTATCACCTTTATAATTATATCATAAGATTAAAAAAATGAAGAAATAATTCTCCATTTACTTATGCTTTATGAGAAAGTGTTTTTTTCTTTTCTTCTTTTTTATTATTAATACTACTTTCTATAGAACTAGATGCATTTAATACAAATACATTTAAATCATCATTGATATTATTTTCTTTAAGTAAAATATATATTCTACTTTTGATTTCTGGTGAACAATTGTTACCAAAAACATTAAATAAATATGATGGGTTAGTTTCAAGCATACTACTTGTGAAACCTTTACCAAACATCATTTCATTAAATAATACCTTTTTTATCATTTTTACAATATAAACAGTATTTTTGTTTTTTATATCATAACCATATGATTTTAAATAATCAAGTATCATTTCATCTATATTAACTTCTTTAAACATCTTTAACACATTATTTTTCTTTGTTTCAAATTGACTGTATTCATTATTTTTCATATAAATACCTCTCTTCCTTTTTTTGCGTGCAGATTTAATTATATCTATTTTTCTAATATTGTCAAGAAAAATGGGTATTACTACATATTTTATAATTGTTAATTAATATGTAAAACTTTAAGAAAACTATATGAAGTAATTAATTTATAGTATATAATATAATTGTAGGTGGTTTTAGATGATAAATAATAATGAATTAATTACTAATAAGGCTTTAGAGTTTGCTAGAGAAAAACATAAAGGTCAAATGAGAAAAAATAATACTCCTGTTGAATATATTACTCATCCAATCAATGTTGCGAATCTAGTAAAAAAGTATGCGAATAATAAAGAAAATATTGATGATTTAGTTTCATCGGCATATTTACATGATACTTTAGAAGATACAAATACTACTTATAAAGAACTTACATGTAATTTTGGAAATATAATATCTAATCTAGTAAAAGAACTTACAAATAATGATGTATTAAAAAAAGAAATGGGTAAAACTAAATATTTATCTATAAAAATGGCAAATATGAGTGAAGATGCATTAATTATTAAATTATGTGATAGACTTGATAATGTGTCTAGCCTTTATGATACAAATAAGGCTTTTATAGATAAGTACTTAAGAGAAACAATTTCAATACTTAATTATATTATAAATAGTAGAAATTTAAATACAATTCATTTAAATATAATAAATGATATTAATAAAGAAGTTAATAATGTTATAAAATGTTGTACTGTGGATAACATTATGACTAATAACATATTTATATTAAAGAGAAAAGAAGCTACACAAATGTAACTTCTTTTATTTATGATATGATTCATTATTATTTATTTTATATGCTCTATAAATTTGTTCTAAAAGAATTAATCTAAATAATTGATGAGGAAAAGTCATTTTTGAAAATGATAATTTAAAATTACTCATATTCTTTATTTCATCTGATAAACCATATGATCCACCTATTATAAAACATATATTACTATTACTTATTTGAATTTCATCTATTTTTTTTGCAAACTCTATACTTGAAAGTTCCTTTCCATCTATCTCCATTGTAATAATATAATCTTTTTCACTTACATACTTTAATATACTTTTCTTTTCTGTTTCTAGTGTTTTAGTTATATCAAAATTTTCATCAGGAACTTCTATTAAATTTATTTTAGTATATTTACTAAGTCTTTTTAAATATTCATTTATCGCTAATTCTGCAATCTTGTTATCATTCCATCGAACCTTCTTTCAGCTCAATCGGCGTTTCAATGTTTTTATGAGAAATTTTTATCATACTTCTATAACTTCCGTTGCTTCATTTTGTTTAGCAATTAATACATCATCAAATTTCATATCATTTTTAGATAATTCTTCATTAAATGTTTCAATTACTTTTTCATATGAATTATTGTGTTCACTAATATGCGCAAATACGATTTTTCTAGTATTATCACCAATAAATTTACATAAGTAATCACTTGCTTGTTTATTTGATAAATGTCCTTTATCTCCTCTTACTCTTTGTTGTAAATAATATGGATAAGGTCCATCCATAAGCATTTTTATATCATGATTACTTTCAAGTACATATAAGTTATTGTTTGATAGAATTTTAAAATATTTTTGATTAATATATCCAGTATCTGTTATATAAACCATTGATGAATTATTATTTGTAAGTACAAATCCTATTGATTCTTCCGCATCATGTGATGTTTTAATTACATTTACAGTTAAATCACCAATTATAGCTTTTTTATCTTCATAATATTCATATCTAAAATTTCCAAGTTCTTTTTCTAAAACATTTTTCATGTCTTCTGTAACTAAAATAACTGGATTATATCTTTTTATAAATACTTTTAATCCTTTTATATGATCTGCGTGGCTGTGTGTTATTAGAATATGTGATATTTCTTTAACATCTACATTTAAATTATTTAATGCTGCTTCTACATATGAAGTAGTTGTTCCAAGGTCAATTAATATTTTTACTTTATCTGTAATAACAAGGGTACTATTACCCTTGCTTCCAGATGATAATACACATACTTTCATTATCTATAAAGTGTTAATGGGTTTACTGATCCACTAGGCATATTGACTTGAAAATGTAAGTGAGTACCTGTTGAACTACCACTATTACCCATGTATCCTACTATTTGACCTTTTGAAACATGTTGACCTACTGAAACTCTTATATTACTTCCCATAATATGTGAATATATAACTTCCATACCACCAGAGTATTTTACTCTAACAGCATTACCATATCCACCACCACAGCTACTACCATAATAACCTCTATCAGCACAAGTATTAGTAACTGCAGAAACTGTTCCTTCTCCTATTGAATATATTGGAGAACCAAATCCACAACCAGATATATCTATACCTGCATGTAAACGTCCCCATCTATATCCATAATAACTTGTTATTATGTAAGGTGATATTGTTGGCCATCCCCATACACCAGATGTAACCGCAGGAGTTCCTCCGCCGGTATAACTAGAACCATAACCATAACTTTTTGTACCTTTTAATACTACTTTATCAACAGGTTCTGATAATGTTGTTACATTTGTTATAACTGCAGGTTGTGCTTCACCATTAACATACTTAACTTTTTCTGTAACTCTCTGAGTACCATTGACACCTTCAGTTTGAACTTTAGTTTGTCCAGTATACATACTCGAATCTTCTTTTTCCACAGTATTAAATGGTTTATCCATATCTTCAACAATATGTTTTTCAACAACAATACTAAATATTGGATCAATAAGTGCAATACTAACCTTTTGTCCTACACTTAAAAGATTATTACTACTTGTAAATTCTGGATTAACTATTAAAAATTCTTCTACACCAAGTTTATTATTAAATGCAACTGTTTCAATTGTATCACCTGGCTTAACAGTATATTCTTCATCTTTATCAAGTGAACCAAATAATAAATATTTAGTTAGTGTATCCACATCAGTAAATATTACTTCATCTGTGGATAAATATGTTTCTGTTATTGTTATCTTTTCACTAATGTAAATATTTTCTATAAGACTACCTGTTGTTTCTATTTTCTTTTGTGTATTATTTTTATAGTTTTCCACATCTTTACTATCAACAAATGCTTTTAGAACTTTATTAACTGCTTTATCAAATAAATTTTTCTTAAGTACATTTACTTTTATTTCTTTATTATCATCTGATTTAATGCTTACAACGTAACCTTTAATTGTAAAGTTCTTTTCTTCTTTTATCTTATCATATATTTGTTTTTCTGATAAAATCTTTGCATTATGTGTAACACACTTTTCTATATCAATTCCATTTGGTATATATACTTTATTTACATTAAATTCCTTTTTTAATTCTTTTTGTTCTTCATCAATATACTTTTCAAGAGAATCTTTAGATTTTACTGCACCAACTAGTTTTCCATCAAGATAAACATTGTATACTTCTTCAATATTATCTTTTTTTGGACTTGATAAACCAGTTATTAAAATAATAATTAGTGCGATTAATATTGATAAAACAACGGGTAAACTTTTTTTAAATTTACTCATCACACTTTCCTCCTACTCTTCTTCTTTACTATAATTTGAGAAAGTACTAGTATTTTTCTTAAATAATAATTCTATTGTAGCAGTTGGACCATTACGGTGTTTAGCCACAATAAATTCACTAATACTTATATTACCATCCATTCTTGCTTCTTTATTATAATAATCATCTCTATAAAGGAATGCAACTATATCGGCATCTTGTTCTATAGAACCTGATTCTCTTAAGTCACTCATTATTGGACGTTTATCATCTCTTCCTTCAACAGCACGTGATAACTGTGCAAGCGCAATTACTGGTACACCAAGTTCTAGTGCCATCATTTTTAAACTTCTTGATATTTCTGATACTTCTTGTTGTCTATTTCCAGCATATTTACTACTACCTGAAATAAGTTGTAGGTAGTCTATGATAACTATTCCAAGACCTTCTTTTGATGTTGAAAGTCTTCTACATTTACTTCTTATTTCACCAATAGTTATACCAGGAGTATCATCTATATATATATGAGTATCAGCAAGTTGACTAATTCCTTCACTTAACTTTCTCCAGTCATTATTATCAAGTCTTCCTGTTCTAAGCTTAGAGCCTTCTATTTGCGCAACTGACGCAAACATACGGTTTACTAATTGTTCAGCATTCATTTCTAGGTTGAATAATGCGACTGCCTTATCTGTTGATTTAGCAATATTTGTCGCAACATTTAAAGCAAAGGCAGTTTTACCCATAGCAGGACGGGCCGCAATTATAATAAATTCATTTTCATGTAGCCCACTTGTTAATTTATCTATTTCATAAAAACCTGTTGGAAGTCCTGTTATTTCTCCTCTTTGGTTACTTAATTTTTCTAAGTTTTCCTGTGCTTTAAATACTACATCTTGAATCTTATGAAACTCTGATGATTTTCTTGTTTTAGCAACATTTAAAATCTTCATTTCAGCGCTTTCTAATATATCATTAACATTTCCATTTTCAATCATTGATTCATTTGCAATATCATTTGAAACATTAATTAATCTTCTTAAAATTGCTTTTTCATGAACAATATTAATATAATAATCAACATTAGATGCACTTGGTACTGAATTAATTATTTCAACTAAATATTCAATATTAAAATATTTTTTTATTGGATTCTTAAATTTATTTTCATTTGGTGAACCTTTTAAATTAAAGCGATACGAAAGTAAGAATTTCATTCCACGCTCAAGATAAAAAGCCGCAAGAAGTTTATTTGTTACAATTGTAATATCTATTGGCTTACCTTCTGCATTTAGTTCTGATAAAGCGTCAAAAATCTTACTATGTGAATCAAGATAAAAATCTTCTGATTCTAGTTCATCACATATCTTTTGAAGTGCATATTTTGAAAGAAAAGCTGCACCCAAAACAGATTGTTCTGCTTCTAAACTATATGGCATATTTCTTTTATCCATTTTCTTACTCCTTAATTAATTTGATTTTTAAAGTTGCTACTACTTTTGCATGTAAGTTAATTGTTACAACATATGTACCAAGTGTATTAATATTTTCATTAATAACTATTTTTTTCTTATCAATATTATAACCTTTTTTAGATAATTCATCTGAAATTTGTTTTGATGAAATAGATCCAAATACTTTATCTTGTTTACCTGTTTTTACTTTAAATTCTAATTCCATTTTTTCTAAAGATTTTTTAATTTTTTCGCATTCTTTTATAAGTTCATCTTCTTTATTTTTTCTATCTGTTAATTGTCTATCAAGTATTTCACTACTTCTTGAGCTATATTTAATTGCATATCCATTCTTTATTAAAAAGTTTTCTGCATAACCATCTTTAACTTCTTTAACTTCATCCCTTTTTCCTTGTCCCTTTACATCTTTTAAAAATATAACTTTCATAAATATGACCTTCTTTCTAAACAATAAATACGTAATTATATTATACAACATTTTGTACATTATGTCAGTACAAATAGTAATAAAAAAATAGTCTTGAATAATCAAAACTATTTAGTAAATGGTAAAATTGCCATCATTCTTGCTCTTTTAATTTGAGTTGCTACTATTCTTTGGTGTTTAGCACATGTTCCAGTAACTCTTCTTGGTAAAATTTTACCTTTTTCATTAATATATTTACGTAAGTCATCTGCGTTTTTGTAATCTAATTCTTTACCAGCGCATAATTGACATACTTTTCTTCTTTTTCTTCTAAATTCAGCCAAGGCTTATACCTCCTTTTCTTTTATTAAAATGCTATATCGTCATCACTAATTTCGATTGAATCACCAAAATCAGCAAATACTTCTTCACTCATGTCAGTAGGTTTTACACTATCATTTGCAAAATCTGCTGGTGTTACAGAGTCTTCAACAGGTCTATTTTGTGATTGTGCTTTTGATTCTAAGAATTGAACGTTATCAGCAACTACATCTGTTGTATATACTCTTTGACCATCTTTTTCATAACTACCAGTTTGAATTCTTCCTTCAACGGCAACTAAGCTTCCTTTTGTAATATATTTTTTAACATTTTCTGCTTGTTTTCTCCAAACAACTATGTTAATAAAATCTGTTTCTCTTTCACCACTTTGACTTGTAAATGGTCTATCTACAGCTAACGAAAATCTTGCACTTGGAATATTTGAACTTGTATATCTAAGTTCTGGATCTCTTGTTAATCTTCCTATTAATACTACTTTATTCATAAAGCACCTACTTCCTGATTATTTATCTAATTTTACAATAATATGACGAATTAATTCTTCACTAATTGTTGCTAATCTGTCAAATTCTTTAATTGCTTCAGCATCTGACTCAACATTAATTAAGAAATAATATCCAGTTTTATGTTTGTTTATTTCATAAGCTAATTCTTTTTGACCTAATTCTTTAGAGCTTAATACCTTTGCTCCATTATCAGCTAAAGCTGTTTCGAATTTTTTGAAAACACCTTTAATTGCGCTTTCTTCTAAATCTGGTCTAACAATGAATAAAATTTCATATTTCATTTCTTACACCTCCCTTTGGACTAATGGCCTATAAAATATAGGCAGAGAGTAAATAATTACTCGCAAAAGTATTATAACAAAGAAATTTTAAAAAGTAAATGCTTTTTCCCTTAATATATTGCATAAAATGAAGTATAATGATATACTTTTAGTTAGTTAGGATTGATATAAATGAAACAAAAAGTAATTAAATATACAATTTTATTATTATTAATTCCAGTTATCATTAGCATAGTTCTTTCTTTTATGCAAACGGGCGAAGAAAAAAAGTATCCTAATGATAGTTATGATGGAATGAACATACCAACATATTCTGATACAAAAGTTGATGAAATAAAAAGGAGTAACACATATGTGTATGCATCAATATTTGGATTATTAATTGTTGCTGGTGGTGTTTGGTATTATGTAAAAATAAAGGGAGAGTTTTAAACTCTCCTTTTACTATACATTAAATCTAAATACACAAATATCTCCATCTTGCATTACATATTCTTTTCCTTCAAGTCTTAATTTACCATTTTCTTTTGCGCCTTTTTCTCCACCATATGTTTTATAATCTTCAAAGGATATTACTTCTGCTTTTATAAATCCTCTTTCAAAGTCACTGTGGATTATACCTGCACATGCTGGTGCTTTCATACCTTTTTTAAATGTCCAAGCCTTTACTTCCTTAGGTCCAGCAGTAAAGAATGTAGCAAGACCTAATAATGAATATGCAGCTCTTATAAGTTTATCAAGACCACTTTCTTTTATTCCAAGTTCTTCAAGGAATAATAATTTATCTTCATAATTAAGTTCACTAAGTTCACTTTCCATTTTAGCGCATAGTGTAATTACTTCTGATCCTTCTTTTGAAGCATATTCTCTTACTTTTTTTACATAATCGTTTTCTTCATTTATTTCATTTTCAAGTACATTAGCAACATATATTACTGGCTTTTTAGTTAATAAATTAAATGATTTTATAACTTTTTCTTCATCTTCAGTATATTCTAGTCTTCTTGCTGGTATATCCTTTTCTAAGGCATCTTTTATTTTTTTCATTAATTCAAGTTCAAATAATGCATCTTTATCTTTTGTTGATATAGCCTTTTTTTCTATTCTACCAATTCTTGAATTAATTACTTCTAAATCTGCGAATATCAATTCTAGATTTATTATATCAATATCTCTTATTGGATCAGTACTACCTTCAACGTGCGTAATATTTGCGTCATCAAAACATCTTACTACTTCACATATAGCATCTACTTCTCTTATGTGTGATAAAAATTTATTACCTAAACCTTCACCTTTTGATGCACCTTTAACTAAACCTGCAATGTCAGTGAATTCAAATGAAGTTGGTACAACGTTTTCTGGTGTAACCATTTCTTCTAATACTTCTAGTCTTTTATCTGGAACAACAACAACACCAACATTTGGATCAATTGTTGCAAATGGATAATTTGCTGCTAATATATTTTTCTTTGTAATTGCATTAAATAATGTAGACTTCCCTACATTTGGAAGACCTACAATTCCTGCCTTTAAACTCATACTATTACCTCTTTCTTCCTTAATAGTATAACATATATAAAAAAAATATTTAAGTAAATTCTTAAATATTTTATATTGTTGGGAATACATTTGGACCAATAGGTGCCTTTAATACATACCAACCAAATACTATGAATAACCATAAAATTAATATTGCAATAAAATATGGCATTAACATTTTATAACATTTTCTTATTGTAAAATCATTTTTACTATATAAACCAATAAATCCTAAATATACAACAAAATAAGAAAATATTGGAGAAATTATATTTGTTACTGATGATGCTAAACGGAACATTGCTCCAGTGAATTCTGGTGTTATGTTTGATTTCATAAATAGTGGCATCATCTTTGGAACAAATAATGTCCATTTTGTTGATAATGATGGAACAAATATATTAGAAATTGCTATTACTACAAATGATAATAATAATAAAATTATAAATGATGGTTTAATATCCGCTACTAAATTAAATAAATTAACTGTAACAACATTACCTATATTAGTATATTTAAATAATGCAATAAACTGTGATGCAACAAATATAAGTAATAACATTTCGCCAAGTCCATTTAAACTGCTTTGTATATGTTTTATCATATCTTTTCCATTTTTAATTTGTTTAGTAGCAGTACCATATATAAATGCACATATTATGAATATTAGTGATGCAATATATAAAAATCCTTTTACAAATGGTGAATTAGCACCAAATAATTTATTAATATACATATTTTGTGATGAATCAAGTAAGAATCCCGATAAAGGAAGTCCTGGAATGATCGCATATACAAGTAAAACGCACATAATTACAAATGCTATTAATGATTTTTTAAATCCAATTTTATCTAGTTTTTCACTTATTTCAAGTTCTTCTGTTCCAATTCTAACTGGTTTTTTTCTTGCAATTATTTCAGTTATTATAGATATAACTAATGCAAGTAATAAGCTTGATATAACTACAAAGAATAAGTTACCAGTATATCCATATGAATAGTTTGAATCTACTAAATTTACTGATGATTTAGCAAGTTCTATCAAACTATAATCTATAGATGTTAAAAATATATTTATATTTGCTCCTGCAGCAACACTCGCAAATGCCATTGTCATACCAACTACTTGACTTCTTTTATATTCTGTAAATAATATTGCTGCGACAGGTATCATTATTACAAATGAAAAATCAACACTAAATCCCATTATTATACATAATAATGAAAATATAAAAAACATTGTTTTTCTTGGTATTATTTTATTTAATCTTTTACATATTGATTTCAATAATCCAGTTTTTATCATTAATCCCACACCAGCAAGACCAATAATTATTGTTCCAAGAGGTGTAAATTTAAGAAAGTTATTTATACTTTCTGATACTATAAATTTTATACCACTACCACTAAGTAATGATTCTACAGTTAAAAGGGATGTCGATGATGAACCAAGTGACACATCCGTTTGAGTTCCTTGGAAACCAAAGAAAGATAAAATCGCACTTAGTACTATTGTTATAACAGATAATATAACAAAAAACCAAACTGGATGTAACTCACCCTTTTTATTTTCTTTATCCATACTAATCCTCCACTATTTTTTTAATCTTTTTATTAAATTCATATCTAGGCATCATTATCATTCTTCCACAATTTATACATTTTAATTTTATATCAACGCCAACTCTAGTGATTTCCCAAAGGTTAGTTCCACAAGGATGACCTTTTTTCATTATTACTTTTGTTCCTACATTATACTCATTTTTCATTGTGCACCTCTACTTGTGGATATGGTATTTCAATACCATTTTGATCAAATGCATTTTTTATTTCTTTTAATAATTTTCTCTTTACTACAAATTCATTTTTAACAGATGATTTTGCTGTAAGTAAATAATCTACCGATGAATCTGATAATGAATCGATTCCTTCAATAGTTATCTTACTTTTAAGTTCAGGTATGCTTGTATTTAATTTTTCTATTAATTCATTTAATACTTTTTCTACCTTTTTATTATCTGATTCATATGAAACAGACGCAATTACTCTAACAAGAACATTATCTAAACTATAGTTAGTTATTTCACCAATATTTCTATTAGCAATTATTTTTACTTCGCCCTTATATGACTTTAATCTAGTTGTTTTAAGAGTTAGTGATATAACTTCACCCTTAAAACCATTTATTTCAACTATTTCACCTATTGCAAATTGACTTTCAAGTATTATAGTTGCTCCTACAAGTAAGTCTTTTAATACATCTTGAAATGCAAGACCAATAACTAAACTGAATGCCCCTACTCCTGCAACTAATGCACTAGTATTTACACCATATACCTGAAGTATATACAATATTGCAATAATTGCAATTAATACTTTAATAATGTTTTTACACATCATAAGTACTGTTTCTCTACTTCTTTGTTCATGTTTTGTTAATTTTTTATTAACAACAATTCTTAAACTTAATATTTTATTAATAATCATATCAAGTACATAAGCACCTAATATAATAAAGATAGGTAAATATATTTTATCAGATATTTCTATTCCAAATATAGTCATATTTGCCTCCTATTATTCATTAATATCAATATTCATTATTTCTAAAATTCTATTTAAATCTTGTACATTTGAAAATTTAATGGATATTTTATTGTTATTTATTTTTACATTTGTTCCAAGTTTTTCTTTTAAGAAGTTTTCCATATATTTGTATTCATTATTTGAACTTTTTTTAGTCTTTACTTCTTTTTCTTCATTATCGTATACTAAACTTTCTAATTTTCTAACACTTAAATCTTCAGTAATTACTCTTTGTGCTAAATCTTCTATAGTTTTTGGATCATCTAATTTGCTAAGTACTCTAGCATGTCCCATTGATAATTTATTATATAAAACCATATCTTGTACTGAAGCTGGTAGTTTTAATAAACCAAGTATATTTGTTACGTGACTTCTACTTTTTCCAACTTTTTTAGCAAGTTCATCTTGAGTAATATTCATAGATTCTATTATTGATTTATATGCTTTTGCTTCTTCTATTGAAGTTAAATTTTCTCTTTGTAAGTTTTCAAGTAATGCAATCTGCATCATTTCTTCATCTGAAAAATCTTTAACTATCGCAGGTATAGTTTGCATTCCTGCTAATTTAGATGCTCTAAATCTTCTTTCACCTGCTATTATTTCATAACCTTTTATA
>ENA-OPDO01000193-OPDO01000193.1-human-gut-metagenome-genome-assembly--contig:-NODE-193-length-15467-cov-3.628147_pt1 | contig 15467 bp, 11 predicted proteins | sample MGYA00241626_ERZ501515 | MGnify/ENA primary metagenome ERZ501515 (study PRJEB25962, sample SAMEA2042431) | human gut metagenome | biome: human gut; feature: human-associated habitat; material: faeces...
CAGACGTCACCATCTCTATCAACAAGAACAAGTTGAAGAGTCTTTCCGGCAGTACCGCATTGCTCGGTAAGGGACAGTGGAGCGACGTTGTTTCACGTTCTGCACCAGGCGAATCACTCTACAACTTCTACGGTTACGTAGTAGAGGGAGTATATAAGGATTACAACGATATCATCAGTTCTCCAGTACAGACCCTGCAGAAGAACAACCCAATCTCTGTAACAACAGATGCAGATGGCACCAAGCACTATGCATGGATTGACGACCCATCTAAGTTCAGCCGCAGCAACACCACCTATGTAGGTGACTTGAAGTACAAGGATATCAACGGCGATGGTATCATCGACGAGAATGATAAGACCAACATCGGTTCTCCACTGCCAAAGTGGACCTTCGGATGGAACAATACCTTCCGCTACAAGAACTTCGACCTGAATATCTTCATCAATGGTTCTGTAGGCGCCAAGGTAGCCAACTATCTGAACATGAAGATGACTCACATGAACTCTCCATGGAGCAACCAGTTGAAAGATGTCAACAAGCGAGTTCACCTCGTAGCCAAGGATGGAAACCAGACTGGTAACGGGTATGACAACATCTCTAATCTGACCGTTGACAATCCAAACTCGATGTACCCACGTGCATCCATCAACGACCCTAACGATAACGACGCATTCAGCGACCGTTATATCGAGGATGGTTCATACCTCCGCTTGAAGAGCATGGCTCTGGGATACACATTCGACCAGAAGCTCATCCAGAAGATTGGTCTGACCAATCTCCGACTGACTCTCACAGCATCTAACCTCTTCACCATCACCGGTTACAGCGGTTACGACCCAGAGGTAGGTCTCTCTACTCAGAGTGCGAATGTATATGGTCTGGATTTCGGTCGCTACCCTTCTCCAACCACCGTTACATTTGGTTTGAACTTATCATTCTAATATCCAAAACGAACAGTTATGAAATTTAAGAATATTAAATATACAGCATTTGTAATGCTCCTCGGTATGGGAATGACCTCTTGCGGAGACTTCCTTGACAAACCTGTAGAGGACAATTACAACACAGAGAACTATTACAACGGTGATGCTTCCTGCATCTCGGGCGTAAACTATCTCTATAACTCACCTTGGTATGATTTCCAGCGTGGTTTCATCAAGGTTGGTGAGGTTATGTCGGGTAATATGTATTGGGGCTCAAGCCCTTACATGAACTTCAGTACCAATGGTACCGATGAGGACCTGGTAAACATGTCTTACTCACTCTGGGCAGAGATTGGTCACTGCAGTACCGTTTACGAATCATTGAAGAACGCCATCAACACCTCAGAAAAGGTAAAAAACCAGTGCATGGGCGAGTGTCTTGCCTGGAAGGCGATGGCATACTTTTATCTGGTACGTACCTTCGGTGATGTGCCTATCATCCACAGCAACTCAGAAAGTCTTGGTAAAGGTGACTACAATAGTGTTAGCAAGGTAGAGAAAGCTGATGTTTATGAATATATCATCATGACCCTGGAAAAGGCGATGGAGCTTCTTCCTAAGGAAAAGAGCACTTCGGGTCGCATCGACTACTACTGTGCAGAAGGTCTGCTCAGTAAGGTTTATCTGACCAAGGCTGGTGTTTCGGGCTCCTTGAATCAGTACGATTTGAAGAAGGCAGCCGAATATGCCAAGGATGTCATCGAGAACTCAGGCAGAGAACTGATGGAGCACTACGAGGACATCTTCCGTGGCTCTAACCAGTTCTGCGACGAAATTCTGATTGCATGGCGCTGGACAGTAGGTACTCAGTGGACTTCTCAGAACACCCTCCAGAGCGACTTGGCTCCAGAAGGTTTCGATGAGAATGGTGACTGCTGGGGCGGTTGGCGCGGTCCATCTATCGATTTGATGGAAGCCTTCGGTGTATCTCCTAAGGATGATCCAGCAAACCGTGTAGATCCTGACCACCGTCGTAAGGCAACCATCATGATGCCAGGCGATGTATATTCTTACTTCTGGAGAGACCACGATCTTCCTGCCAATGCACAGAAGGACGGTCTGAAGAAGGGATTCTCTTACCTGGATTTCTGGTATAACAAGGATTACAATGCAGCTGCAACTGGTCAGTGCCAGGGTCTTTGCGGTGGTAGCAACGTGAAGCACCTCTATGGTGACAACTATGACCACAAGGAAGAATTGGGCATCACTCCAACCCGTATGTCTAATGCTCTCCCTACTCCACTCCTCCGTTTGTCAGACATTTATCTGATTTATGCAGAGGCACAGGTACAGATGGGTAACAATACCGATGCACTTGCCCTGGATTGCTTCAACAAGGTTCGTGGCCGTGCATACGAGTGGAAAGGGGTCGTAACAAAGACTTCTCTTACATTTGATGACATCTGGAAGGAGCGCCGCCTGGAGTTTGCAGGTGAGGGTGACCGCTGGTACGATTACGTACGCCGCGCATACTACGATGTAGACAACTGCATCAAGGAGTTGAAGGCACAGCACCGAAACCAGATGTGGAACTGCGATGATGTTTACAAGGCATACTATAACAGTGGCACATGGGACAACTCAGAAATGGAGTATGATGAGAATACCCCAGCACCTAATGTAACAGCCAGCAGCTTTACATTGCCATTCCCAACAGAGGATGTAGCCTTGAACCCTAATTTGGGTAGCAACGCTTCTCCAATCCATGTGGATGTACGTAATACATATAGTTATTAATCAATAAAGAGAATTTCATTATGAATATCAAGAATATAAATGGGGCTTTATTCGCCATGGCACTTGTTGCAGCCGGCGCAGGATTCACTTCTTGCGAGGACGAGCCAGACAAGTATGAAGTGACAGGTGGAACTCCTACTATCGATTATGTTCGACCAGTGGATGCTGCCAGCAAGGACTCTCTCCTTACTGCCGCATCTCTCAACAATACCATCTGTATTGTGGGTAGAAACCTGAGAAGTGTGACCCAAATCAACTTCAACGACCAGTCTGCAGTCCTGAACACCAGTTACATGACGGACAACACCATCATCGTAACCGTGCCAAAGGCTATCCCTAACGAGGTAAGTGATAAGATCTACTTCATCACCAGCAAGCAGGACACCGTGGCATACGATTTCAAGACCATCGTGCCAGCTCCAACCATCCACAGCATGAGCAATGAGTGGGCAGCTCCAGGCGAGGAAGTAACTATCAAGGGAGACTACTTCCTGGATTACGACAACAGTCATCTGACTATCAAGGTGGGTGATAACTACACCATTCCTTACGAGGACCTGAAGATCACCCAGAACAGCATCCGCTTCAACATGCCAGAGGATATGCCTAAGCACGAGCCTATTACCATCACAACCATCAACGGTACTACCAAGGCTGGCTTCCGCTATATGGACAACCGCGGTATGCTCTTCGACTTCGATACTCCTTGGAAGGAAGGTGGAGAAGTGTTGGGCAACAATGGTTGGCACAATCGTACCATTACATCTGATGGCACATCACTTTCTGGCAACTACATGGTACTCGGTGAGACAGCCATGGGCGCAGACGGAGGCTGGAACGACGGTAACTTCTCGTTCGAGTACTGGCCAGGAAGCTGGCAGGACCCAGAGACCTACTCCAGCCGTCCACGTATGCAGGATCTTGCAGACTTCAGCGATTGGAAGAACATGAGCCTGAAGTTTGAGATGTGCATCCCTAAGGACAACGGTTGGTCGGCTGCACCTATGCAGATTTACTTTGGTAGCGTAAGCCAGGTTTCCAATGGTGGTGCAGGTGTACAGGATATCTATGGCAACGTATTGGCAGGAGCCAACAACACCTTCTTCCACGAGCAGGGTAAGTTGGCACGTGCCCTCTACATGCCATGGCAGAATACAGACGACAAGACATATAACACCGAAGGTAAGTGGGTAACCGTAACCATTCCATTGGCAGACTTCGTCTATGACTACGATGGCAACAAGGGATTGAGCTATACAGGTGTGAACGACTTCAGTGCCTTCAACATCTTTGTTGTCAAGGGTGCATACAATGATGCCAGCGTATTGCCTACCGGTGTAGACTGTAACCCAATCATCAAGATTGACAACATCCGTGTGGTTCCAAACAAATAAACTTATAATCTGAATTGATATGAAAAAGATAAGCAAAATATTCGCTATGTTGGTGGTAGCCCTCGTAGGGCTATCGCTGACAGCGTGCAGCGACGGAGATGACCTCTCTACCGACCAGTATGGTAACGAGATTTCTCTCCAGTCATTCGGTCCATGCCCAGTGCTCCGTGGCGGTACCTTATATCTCTATGGTACCAATCTGGACCAGATTGAGTCTGTCAACCTTCCAGGTGCAGATCCTATCACCGCATACGAGACTCTCCAAAGCGGTTACAACAGCAAGATTTCCATCCAGGTTCCTGCCGAGAAATGCGAGCCGGGTCAGATTGTACTGAAGACCAAGAAGGGCGGCGAGATTACATCCGTATCTCCTATCACCTATCGTGAGGACATCGAAATCACCAAGTTCTTCGTAGGTAGCGAAGGTACTATGGTAGGTAATGTAGGCGATGTAGTAACCATCAAGGGTGATTACCTCAACCTGATGCACGGCGTTATCTTCGCAGGTAGCGATACCATCAAGGAGGCAGAGTTCGTAGGTCACGACCGCTATACCATCCAGGTGAAGATTCCGGCTGAGGCTCGTACAGGTGTCATCACATTGACAGATACCATCAAGGATGGTACCTCTCTGGAGACCAAGGAAGAGTTGACCATCAATACTCCTGAGGCGACTCCTATCAAGGACCGCAACATCAAGGCAGGCGAAATTCTCAGCATCAAGGGTACTTCATTCGACCAGATTGTCAGCGTGAAGTTTGAGGGCGCTACTGTAAATGCTGCCGACTTCAAGTCACAGAGCGTAGCAGAGATTACTGTTGCTGTTCCAGCCAAGGCTACAGACGGTACCTTCTATGTAGTAACCAAGAGCGGTATCGAGGTTCCTGTAGGCAACATCATTACCGTAGTTCCTACCCAACTCGTTGCAACACCTAACCCAGTGAAGAATGGTGCCGAACTCACCATCACCGGTAAGGATATGGATCTGATTACAGGCATTGCATTCCCTAATGCAGCAGCATCTCAGCTCAACAAGGTAGAGACAACCAAGGTAACTGCCACTGTTACTGAGGATGCACAGGAAGGCGATATCACATTGAGTCTCGCCAACGGCAAGACTGTAACAGTAGCCTATACTTTAGTGAAGCCAACCGTAGCTTCTTGCACACCAGCAGCTATCACAGCTGGCGATAAGACCATCATCAAGGGTACAGATCTCGACCTCGTAGCAAGCATCACCTTCCCTGGCGATGTAGAGCAGACCGTTGAGAAATTTGCAGCTCAGAATGCCAATGCCATAGCAGTAACAGTTCCTGCAGCATGCGCCGGTACAGGCTTCAAGCTCAACCTGAAGAATGGTACAACCATAGAGGTGAAGGATGCATTGAGCATCAAGGCAGCTACCGATCCAGCTATCGCTTCTATCACTCCTGGAGAAGCTACAGCAGGTTCAACCATCACCATCACTGGCAAGAACTTCCAGAACATCCAGAACCTCTATATCGGTTCTTACAAGGTAAACCGCTATACCTCTCGTACCAATACTGAGATTGTATGCCAGGTTCCTGCCAATGCAGAAGTTGGTACCTACAAGATCGTGATGGAAGACCCAGACGGCAACAAGATTGAAGGTCCAGAGTTCAAGGTGGTTCCTGCAGAAAAGGATATCGCAGAACTTGTAACGAATATGGATAATGGGAAAATAACATATCCATTTGATTTCTCATGGTCAAGTGGCAGTGGAAAATTCTATTTGACCAAAGAAGTATTTGAAAAAGTAAAGGTAAAAGTTGGTTCTAAGTTGATTGTGTACAAAGACCCTACCGTCAAGGGACAAGTACAGATCAATAAGAATGAAAATGGTTGGCCAAATATAACAACTATTGCAGACTGGAATCCTTCAGAACGTAAACTTGAATATGTTTTTGATGAAACAGCTGTAGAAGTTGCTAACTCATGTGGCTTTGCTATTCAGGGCGACTTGACAGGCGTTACCAAGATTACAATCCTTCCATAAGCTAGAATATTTAACATAAAAAACGCATTTATGTGAAATATAATTCGTAAATTTGTGGCGTAGTTATATCAACTGCGCCACATTTTTAATTAAAACCAAAACATCAACCCGATATGAAGAAAATAGCATTATCCTTACTGATAGCTCTGAGCTGCATCTCAGCCAAAGCTGCCGACGGCAAGTCGCTGTTTGTATCATTCAACGATGGTAGCAAGATAGAGTTTGCACTGAGCACTCAACCGGAAATAACCTTCGGAAATGACAAGATGACCGTGACTTCCACTGCCACTACCGCAAGTTACGAACTGTGGAAGGTTTCGACCTTCACCTACGGTATCACTACGGGCATCCAGCAAATTGAAGCCAACAGTAAGTTTGCCTTCGAAGGTGACCGCCTCATCGTGGATGGACCCCACAACAAGGTGAGCGCCTTCGCTCTCGACGGAAAGGCTGTAAGCCTCTCCCCTATCCTCGCCGGAGACAAGACCATCATCCCGCTGGATGAGCTGACCCACGGCGTATACATCATTAAAATCAATAACAAATCCATCAAAGTAGCAAGACAATGAAAAAGATATTACTCTCACTCCTGGCAGTAATGATTTCATTCACTGCCTTGGCACAAACTGATGGTGACAAGATTACCATCAACAATTCGGAAGGAAAGCAAGCTGAATGGAATCTGACTGGCAAAAGCAATACCATCAGCAGCATGAAGCACAATGCCAACAACCAACTGGAAATTTATGTGAAAGGCTTTGAAGAATTCGGTGCTTTCGAAACCTACGACATCAACAAGATTAACAATGTTGTCTTCTCTATCTATCACGAAAGCGAAGTAGGCGATGTGAATCTCGCTGACCCTGCTGCTACAGAAAAAACCAAGCGTCTCTACAAATATCTGCAGCTGAATTATGGCAGCAAGACCATCTCTTCGGTCATCGCCAACGTCAACTGGAACACCCAGGAAGCAGACAAAATCTATAAGGCAACAGGCAAATATCCTGCCATGAACTGCTATGACTTCATCCATATCTATGTTCCTAAGCAGGGTTCCAACGGATGGATCAACTATAACGACATCACTCCTGTCACCAACTGGGCAGACCAGGGCGGACTGGTATCGCTGATGTGGCACTTCAACGTGCCTAAGACAGAAAGCACAGTTCCGGGAACAGATGGTAGCGGTGTGACCTGCACCCCATCCGAAACCACCTTCAAGGCTGCCAACGTATTGACGGCAGGCTCTTGGGAGAACAAATGGTTCTATCAGGAGATGGACAAGGTGGTGGAAGTTCTGCAGAAGTTGCAGGATGCAGGCGTTGTTGCCATTTGGCGTCCTTTCCATGAGGCTGCCGGCAATGCCTGTCTGAAATCAGGAGCCAGCTGGGGCAAGTCCTGGTTCTGGTGGGGATATGATGGTGCTGAAACCTACAAGAAGCTTTGGCAGACCATGTTCGACTACTTCCAGAGCAAGGGAATCCACAACCTGATTTGGGCTTGGACCACACAGAATTACAATGGCGATGTCAATACCTATGACAATGATGCCGAATGGTATCCCGGCGACAAGTATGTAGATATCATCGGCCGCGACCTCTATGGCTATGATGCTGCCAAGCAGGCACAGGAGTTCAAGGAGATTCAGGCACGCTATCCTGGCAAGCTCGTAGCCCTGGCAGAATGCGGAACTGATGACAAGAGCAACACAGCTACCGCCGGCATCGATGAGGCATGGAATGCCGGTGCAAAATGGAGCTTCTTCATGCCTTGGTATGGAAGCAGCATGCCATCCAACGACTGGTGGAAGGCAGCATTGAGCAGCAAGAACGTGATTACCCGTGACCAGGTGAACCTGAATGCCAACTACGTAGAGGAAAGCGCAGTAGATGCTGTGAAGAACATGGGCATCGGTACCAACTTCGGCAACTGCACAGATGTAGTTGCCATGTGGATGAACATGAACAGCAACTCGGTTACTGATTTTGAGAAAGCTTGGGGACAGGAGCCAACGACCAAACCGATGGTAGATTTCCTGAAGAAGAACGGTTTTAATTCCGTCCGCATCCCCGTTACCTGGTTCCAGCACATGAAGGAAGACGGAACCGTGGATGAAGCCTGGATGAACAGAATACAGGAAATCGTTGATTACGTGATTGATAACGGTATGTACTGCATCCTGAATGTTCACCATGATACAGGTGCAGACGATAAGGATGTGAAGCACTGGATTAAGGCTGATGAAGCCAACTATAAAGAGAACAAGGAGAAGTTTGAATATCTCTGGACCCAGATTGCCACCCGTTTCAAGAACTACGACCATCATCTGGTGTTCGAAGGTTACAACGAGATGCTTGATGCCGACAACACATGGAATGCACCAAAGAGCGCAAGCAGCTATAAGGGTTTGAACGGATATGCCCAGAGTTTCGTGAATGCAGTACGTGCTACCGGTGGCAACAACGAGACCCGCAACCTCATCATCAATACCTATGCTGCAGCTAATGGTGACGACGTATTGAACAACCTCGTCATCCCTACCGACAAGGTGGATGGACATATCGCCGTAGAAGTTCACACCTATGATCCATGGGATTGGTTTGCCCAGAAAGGCAAGTGGGATGCTTCCTGCAGCAATGATATCAAGAATATGTTCACCCGCCTGAAAAATAAGTTCATCAGCAAGGGCATACCTTGCATCATCGGTGAATACGGAACTCACGGAAGCAAGAGCGTCAACAAGAACAGTTCTGCCAGCGAGATTCAGGCTGCTGCCGACCAGGCTGCCGACATCGTGAAACAGGCAAAGGCTTACGGCGTAGCGACCTTCTATTGGATGAGCATCTTCAGCGAAAAAGACAGAACGGTTCCTCAGTGGACACTCCCTACCGTAGTGGAAGCTATGAAAAAGGCTTATAATGAATAACAAATTATGAGAATCAAATATATTATATTGATGTTCGCGGCCCTCCTGGCTTTCTCTTCATGCGGTGAGAAGAAAAAGAAATCGTATGACGAGATTGCCATGAGCGGTCTCACAACCCGCACAGAGAATCTGAAAACCAACATCAAGGCATATGCCAACAAAGGTACGCTGATAGGCCAGATGTATGGTACCTTAAGCGGAATAGGCTGGAACCGCTGGCAATGTGACAGCGACCGATGCGACTTGAAAACTCTCTGCGGTTACAGACCGGCTGCAAATGGATATGAGTTGGCTGGCATTGAAAATGGAAAATCACAAAACATAGACGGCGTTCCGTTCAAGGCTATCAGGGAAGATGTGCTGAAACACTTCCGTAAGGGAGGCTTACTCATCATGAACTGGACAATGCCTGATTATAACGGCAATGATGATATGCTGGAGGAATATACCAAACAGGTTGCCAAATATCTTGATACACTGCAAGATGGTTATGGTATCAAAGCACCTGTAGTACTCAATCTTCTTCCTGTAGACGGTAAGACATGGTACTGTAAACTCAGCAAAGACGACTATATCAGTCTTTACAAGAAGATACAGGATCTCTTGGATGACGAGGATGTAACGAATGTAGTTTATAGTTATTCTGAAACCTACCAGCCGGGCAAGAATCTGATGGATCGCTATCCGGACAACAAGATTGATGTGATCAACGTGACATATCTGCAAAGCAAAAATGCCATCGATCTCCCACTCTACCAGAAGAGCATCAAGGAGATTGTGAAGCAGGCTCTGCCTTTTGCCCAAGACCACAACAATGCCTTCGGACTGACAACAGGAGTAGAATCTATTGGTGATTCCAGTATTTTTTCAGAGACATTGCTTACAGTACTCAAGCAGCATCACATAGCTTACCTGATGTTTGGCAGAAACCAGGGAGAACCGATTGAGGAGCATTACTATACTCCATATCCTGGTGTATCGAACAAGAAGACTCATGGTTTCATGGAAATGATAAATGATGAAGTTTGTGTTTTCCTGGAAAAGCTAAACGGACTATATCTGGAACATTAATCAATGTTCGAAACGGATAAAATCAAAAAGAGAGGGCATTACATACCCTCTCTTTTCGATTGAAACTTCCAAGAAATTCAGGGTCTTTCTTTCAAAAAGAAGGAAAAGAAAAAAAAATCATCCCCTCTGGTTTCTCATTTCAAGTGAAGTTTATCTGGAGTTCGAATAAGGCTCACTTGATTCTGGGCAGGATGTATCTGATATTACATCGCGACGTATCTGTTGCTGCGTCGCGACGCGTCTGTTATTACGTCGGGACGCAGCAAATGCTACGTCGGGACGTATTTTTAGCAGGGTCGTGGCCTGTTTCTGACCGCATCTGCAGAACCGTTAAATCTCGTAGATACCCTTGAGTGCGCCTCTTGCAATTTTCTCGAAATCTTCACCGAAGTCGCAGAAACGGAGAACCGCATTAGAGGCAGCATGTTTTATTCCCATGTTGTCACCCTGCAATGCTGCGGCAGCCTGATCCAGGAATTCGTTGATGCCACGCTCGTTAGGCTCTTTTCCATTGGCAAAAAGACGGGCAAGGAGCTGGAAACCGGCAATCTCATAGAGCGGCTTATCACTTGCTATCCACTGGTAGGCGATGACAGGCGCATAATCTACGTGCTGCAAAAGGTTGAAGGCAAGCATCTCTGCCATCTCCTGACTCTGTACCTGTTCCATCCATAAATCTGTGATTTCCGGAAGCATCTTATCGGCTGGCATAATGAGTGTAGCCAGAATCTTGCATTCCCGGATATCTTCCTTCCACAGTTCGATGGCGAGGTCATAGTCTTTACCATATTCCTCAGCCATCTTTTTCAGTTCATAGAATGGTACGCCCCAATTCAGTTTATATCCCAGTCCCTTATCGCGCATAGATTGCGATCCCGGACCATTCATCAGCAAGCGGAAGCTTCGCTTGATAGTCATCAGTTTCTGATGTGTTTCTTTGTTCATTATAATTTGAGTAAACTATTAACTAAATTAAAGTTTCATTATTTTACAGAACATTCCTTCGAACTGTTCCTCTATATTTGCAGGTTTATGCTTGAAGATACCGAAGATGGCACTTCCGCTACCACTCATCGCTGCATATACGGCACCCAGGTTGTACAGCTTCTGTTTGATTTCTGCCAGTTCCGGGTGCATCTTGAAGATAGGTGCCTCAAAATCGTTGACAAGTTCCTCTTTCCAAGTCTCAATAGGCTGGCGTACAATGTCGCGGCAACATTTGGCTGGTGCCTGTGGGGTGATGGCTGCATAAGCCTCTTTGGTGCTGACGGCAATATCATCGCGCTTCACCACAACCAGATGATAGCCCCTCAGATTATCGCCAGGACCACTTACCGGCATCAGTTCTTCGCCGATGCCTTCTGCATAGCATGCAGTATCGCCATCCTCAGGATTGGCAGAAATGAAGTAGGCGCAGTCTGCGCCCAACTTGGCAGCGTATCTTTCCATCTCCGAATTACCGATATTGAGGCGGAAACGCTCGTCAAGCAAACGGATCATGAAGGCTGCATCGGCAGAACCGCCACCCAAACCTGCCTGCGAAGGAATACGCTTCACCAGGTGAGCATGGATGCGTGGAATCCTGAAGTCGGCAGCCAGGAGATTATAAGCTTTTACGACGAGATTGTTCTGTTCGTCGCAATCCACTGCGTTACCTGTAATCTTCAGATCACAAGGAACATCACTAGGGAATTCATCGCCCATGAGCTTGATTTCAAGTGCATCGGTCAGCGGAATAGGGTAGAACACCGTTTCAAGATTGTGGTATCCATCTTTCCGCTTACTAACTATATTTAAACCAAGATTGATCTTGGCGCAAGGAAATGTAATCATAACTTTTCAGTTTAAAGGGTTCGTTACTATTTCTTTTTCTTTGCAAAGATACGGAAAAATATCTAACATGGTGCATCTTTTACAGGATTATTTTTATCTGTAGCATTAAAAATATTAAAATAAGCCCTGTTTTGCAATATCTTTTGTATCTTTGCAATTACAAATTATTAATAGATTATGAAAAAAGGAGATAAAGTCAGATTCTTGAGCGAAGTGGGTGGCGGAAAGGTTGCCGGCTTCCAAGGTAAAAATATTGTGCTCGTTGAGGATGAGGATGGTTTTGAGATTCCGATGCCTATCAACGAGGTAGTTGTGGTGGAGCAGGATGAATACTCCATGGGCAAGATGATTTCGGCTAAAATGGATGCGCAGCAGAAGGCTGAGGAGCATGCCAATACCGAACTGCATCAGGACAGCCGGAGTATCAAGGCCATCTTGAATGATCACGATGACGTGGATATGGATGTAGAGGAATATGATGCTGCCGACCGTGAGATAACCTTTGTGAAACCGGTTCAGGAACATACGGGTGGCAACAAACTCAGTGCTTATCTCGCCTTTGTACCTATCAACATCAAGGACGTAACCAATACCCGTTTCGAGACCTATATGGTGAATGACAGCAACTACTATCTCCACTATACCTATCTCGTGGCTGAGGGAAATGCATGGACTCTGAAAGCAGAGGGAGAAATAGAACCGAACACCAAACTCTTCATCGAGGAATTCGGTCGTGAGGCTCTGAACGAGATGGAGCATATCGCCATCCAGATGATAGCTTACAAGAAGGACAAGCCATTCCTTCTGAAGCCGGCAACAGATGTTCAGTTCCGTCTCGATCCCGTGAAATTCTACAAACTTCATCTTTTCGAGGAGAACGATTTCTTTGAGACTCCAGCCTATCTCTTTACGATTGTAGAGAACGATGAAATAGCCCGTCCGCTGGTTATCGATTCCAAGCGTCTGAAAGAGCAGATGTATAAGGATGAGAAGGTTGTTGCCAACACCAGCAAGAAGAAGAGCAAGAAGGATGATGGTACCCTTGTGATAGATCTTCATGCGGATGAAGTGCTTGAAACAACTGCTGGAATGAATTCTGCAGATATTCTTCATTATCAGATGGATATCTTCAAGAAGACCATGGAGGAATATAAGAAAAAGAAGGGACAGAAAATTATCTTTATTCATGGAAAGGGCGAAGGTGTGTTGCGCCAGACTCTCATTCATGAGTTGAACTATCGCTATAAGAGTTGCACCTATCAGGATGCTTCTTTCCAGGAGTATGGCTATGGTGCTACACAGGTAACAATAAAGTAATTTATTATGAAGTACGGATTTATTAAGGTAGCTAGTGCCATCCCTGCCGTAAAGGTGGGTGATGTCATTTTCAATACCCAGCAGATAGAGGAACAGATAGCGCTGGCTGAGGGAAAGGGTGTAGAGATCATTACATTTCCGGAACTCTCTGTTACGGGCTATTCCTGTCAGGATCTCTTCCGCCAGCAGATGCTTCTCGAATCATCTGAGCAGGCGGTGATGATGTTGCTCGATTTCACACGCAAACTCGATATCATCTCTATCGTAGGTGCGCCGGTGATAGCGGGCGACTTGTTGCTCAATTGTGGTATCGTTATCCAGCATGGACAGATTCTCGGTATTGTACCGAAGACATATCTTCCAAACTACAGCGAGTTTTATGAGAAACGCTGGTTTGCCTCGGCTCAGGACCTGAGAGATTGCGAAGTCCGTTATGCCGGACATAAGGTGAAACTGACACCTGATGTTCAGATTTTTCAAACTTTCGATGGCGTACAGTTTGGTGTGGAAATCTGCGAAGATGTATGGGCTCCGGCTCCTCCTAGCAACAAACTGGCGCTAGCAGGAGCAGACCTGATTTTCAATCTTTCTGCAAGCGACGAACTCATCGGAAAACATCATTATCTGAAGAGTCTGCTCAGCCAGCAGAGTGCCCGTACCATGACCGGATATATCTACAGTTCCTGCGGATTCGGTGAGAGTACGCAGGATGTGGTTTATGGTGGAAATGCCCTGATTTATGAGAATGGAGTTTTACTTTCACAGAGTGAACGTTTCTCTATTGAACCGCAGATGGTTATCTCACAGATAGATGTAGAGAAACTCCGCTCTGAGCGTCGTACGAATTCTACTTATGTAAATGCCCAGCGCAATATTAAGTATTCTGTTCTCGGCGGTCAGTTCAATATCCGTAATATCGAAGCCGATCCTACCGAAAATGAACGCGATTTTGTGTTGGAACGTGAGGTGAATCCTCATCCGTTTATTCCTACCAGCAGCGATATGAATGCCTCTTGCGAGGAAATTTTCAATATCCAACTCATGGGACTAGCCAAGCGTATCGTTCATACCCATGCCAAGACCGTAGTAATCGGTATTAGCGGTGGTTTGGATTCTACGCTGGCCTTACTCGTTTGTGTAAAAGCTTTTGATAAACTCAAAATGAACCGAAAGGGTATCGTAGGTGTCACTATGCCGGGATTCGGAACCACAGACAGAACCTACAATAATGCTATCTCGCTGATGCAGAGTCTTGGTATTACCATTAAGGAAATCAGCATCGCCAAGGCTGTAACCCAGCACTTTGAAGACATCGGTCAGGATGCCAGTGTGCATGATGTGACTTACGAGAATTCCCAGGCTCGTGAACGTACCCAGATCCTGATGGATTTAGCCAATAAGATGGGTGGTATGGTTATCGGTACCGGCGACCTTTCAGAGTTGGCATTAGGATGGGCTACCTATAATGGTGACCACATGAGCATGTATGGCGTGAATGCCAGCATTCCTAAGACCCTGATCCGACATCTCGTAAATCATGTAGCAGAGAGTGGGGTAGACGAACAGAGCCGCATCACTCTTCGTGATATCATCGATACTCCTATCAGTCCAGAGTTGATTCCGGCAGATGAGAATGGAAATATCAAGCAGAAGACGGAAGATTTGGTGGGACCATACGAACTGCATGATTTCTTCCTCTACTATTTCCTGCGTTTCGGTTTCCGTCCTTCCAAGATTTACATGTTGGCAAAGAAGGCATTTATTGATTCCGAACTGGAGCGTGTAAAGATCAGTGATAATGATCCTGACAGCTATGATGAGGAGACTATCAAAAAGTGGCTGAAGACCTTCGTGCGCCGTTTCTTCAATCAGCAGTTCAAGCGCAGCTGTCTGCCAGACGGCCCGAAAGTAGGTAGCGTAAGCCTCAGTCCTCGTGGCGACTGGCGTATGCCTAGTGATGCTGCATCTGCCATCTGGCTGCAAGAGGCTGAAAATTTATAATACATGGTAGCGAAGTTTTAATAAAACGGGAAATAAAAAGTTAGGAGTCGGGGCACTGTTCCAACTCCTAACTTTTTCGTTTATAATAAAATAATTATATAAAAAGTCTTTCTATTTTTGGGTAAAACATATTTTTTTTGTAACTTTGCGCCCAAAAGTAAAAACATTATAAAAATATAAGATAA